>Ga0074045_10000003_pt1 | contig 248235 bp, 189 predicted proteins | sample BogForMeECP23OM2_FD_94442 | JGI IMG/M metagenome (GOLD analysis project Ga0074045, IMG submission 94442) | Bog forest soil microbial communities from Calvert Island, British Columbia, Canada - Bog Forest MetaG ECP23OM2 | ecosystem: Environmental > Terrestrial > Soil > Wetlands ... | reverse complement strand
GCTTGACCGTATTGAAATATCCCTGGCCATTCAAAACCGTGTTGCGGAAATACTCGTAGACATCGCCGTGCCACTGATTGGTGCCTGACTTCGTGATGACGTTGACCACGGCCCCGGAGTTGCGGCCGTATTCCGCGTCGAAGGTGTTGCTGATGACCCGAAATTCGTCGATGGCGTCGGGCGTCGGCTGGATGGTGGGCAAGTTCGCGAACTGGTCGTTGGCATCTCCGCCGTTGACACTGAAATTGTTGGCGCGGCCGCGGCCACCGTTCACGGAGACGGCTCCGGCGTCGCCACTGCCGTAGAATGTGCTTCCACTGGAACCGAGCTGCGATTGCACGCCGGGTTGCAACTGGAGGAATTGATAAGTATCGCGGGCGTTCAGCGGCAGTTCGTTGACGGAGCGATTATTTACGACCGCGCCAAGCTGAGTGCTGGTGGTATCGACGAGCGGCGCCTCAGAGGTAACATCGACGATTTCTTGCGCGGCCCCGAGCTGCATGACCATGTTAAGGGTGATGACTTGATTGACGTCTAATGAGATGTCCTTGCGGACGTCCTTTTTAAATCCCGTCAATTCAAAATTGAGGACATAGGTGCCGACGGGAAGGTCTGGAAAAACATAATCACCGCTATCGTTGGTCTGCGTGTCTCGAGTGACACCGGTGGCCACATTAACCGCCGTGACCCTGACGCTGCCTAATACTGCGCCGGTGGGATCGGCAACGCGGCCAAGGATACGTCCACCGGTGCCCTGCGCCGAAAGCAATGTCGGAACCAGGAGTGAGATCGCGACGACAAGGCAAATCGTTTCCAGACACATTGTGGTCCAACGGGCTCGCAGTGACGGCATGGAACCTCCAGGCATCTTGAGGGAAATTGAATTTTTTTTGTTGAAAACGACAGCTTGTGTCCGGCGACAACCTTGCTATAATCCCGCAAGGTTAGAGAAGAGGTACGCGTACTGTCAAGGATAAAAAAAGCGCTTTCTCCCATAGAAATCTTGAATGCCTGTCCGGTGACCGATGAGCTCATCCAGCGCAAAACCCTATTTGAAGATCGGAGATGTGGCGAGACGGGTGGGAGTGTCGCCCTCGGTGATCCGGTCGTGGGAGAGCGTTGGGCTGACGCGTCCGCGGCGCACGGAAAGCAAGTATCGACTCTATTCGGCGGACGACGTGAAGCTCCTGAAGCGGGCACGGTTTCTGCGGAAGGTGCGGGGGTTGAACGCGGCGGCGATTGTGGAACTGCTGCGGCGGGAAGGACGGACGCGTCCGGCGCCAGACGGAGGCGCAGGAGCGATCGGTTCGCACTTGCGGCGATTGCGCGCGAAACGGCGATTGTCCTTGGCGCAAGTGGCGCGGGCGGTGAGCATCTCGGTGGGGTTTCTGAGCGCGCTGGAGCGGTCGCAGATGAGCGGTTCCGTGGGAACGCTGCGCAAGCTGGCGCGATTTTATAAAACCAACATTCTGGATTTTTTTGACGCAACCGGGCCAAGCAGCCGGCAGGTGCAGCCGGGACAAAGGAAAGTGCTGGAGGCTGGACCTGGTGTTCGCATGGAATTGCTGGCCTGGGGAAATACGGTGATGGAGCCGCACCTGTTTCGGGTGGCGCCGGAAGCGGGCAGCGGCGATTCTTACACGCACGACGGAGAAGAGTTCTTGTATGTATTACAGGGCGAACTGACGATCACGCTGGAAAAGGAAGCGTACCGGCTCAAAGCTGGCGACAGCTTTTATTTCGAGAGTGCGACACCGCATCACTGGAAAAATCCCGGGCGGGCGGAAACCTGGGTACTGTGGGTGAATACGCCGCCTACGTTTTAGGCACGGCGACGCCGAACGAAGCGCGGTAGAAGCGAGTCGCGAGAGAATCATAAGGAGGAGCGATGACGATTGGAAGACGGGCAGTTCTGCTCTCCCTGCTGACATTCGTGGTGTTGACGGTCTCGTGTACAAAAAAAACTCCTGCGTTGAATTTGCTGGTGTGGGAGGGATACGCCGATCCCTCGTTCGTCAAGGCTTTTGAGGAGCAGCATCATTGCAAAGTTTCGGCGTCGTACATGGGATCGAGCGACGAACTGGTGGCCAAGTTGCGCGGCGGCAGTGCCGGGAACTACGACGTGATTTCACCCTCGAGCGACGTGGCGGCCTCGATCGCAGCGGGAGGGCTGGCTGCGCCACTAGACTTGACGAAGATTCCGAGCTATGGACAATTGTCTCCCCAGCTCAGTTCCCTGCCGCTGGTGCACCTGAGAGGTCAAGTCTATGGAGTGCCGTTCATGTGGGGACCCGATCCGCTGATTTACGATACAACGGTCTTTGCACAGGCTCCGGAGAGCTGGAATGTGCTGTGGGATCCGAAATATCGCGGAAAGATCTCGGTGTGGGACGATTTGTCGACGATCTACATGGCGGCGCAAGTTCTGGGCTATGACAAACCCGATTCATCGCGACTTTATAACTTGAGCGATGAACAGCTCCAGGCAGTGAAGAAGAAACTGCTGGAATTGAAACCAAATATCCGGAAGATGTGGTCGACGGGCGGAGAGTTGACGAACCTTTTTCAAAATCACGAAGTGGTCGCGGCGATGGGATGGCCGCTGATGACCAACCAATTACGCAAGATCAACTTTCCCGTGGGAGAGACGATTCCGAAAGAGAACACGACTGGGTGGATCGATCACCTGATGATCACGGCGGGGAGCGAGAACCAGGATCTGGCGTATGCATTTATCGAGTACATGATTGAGGCGCAGACCCAGAAAAAGGTAACCGACGTGACGGGATATACGCCGGCCAATCCGCAGGCATCGCAGTTCATGACGCCGGAGCAGATAAAGAGCCTGCACCTGGACGATGTCGATAACTATCAGAGGCGGCTTTATTTCTGGCAGAATGTCCCGCGGCGCGCCAAGTACAACGAGATCTGGAACGAAGTGAAAGCGGCGCAATGAAGCGCGGATTACGACTTAGCAACATCGGCTGCGATTAATGCCTTCCACTACGGCGCAAGAGAACATCTCCGGAAAGGTTCGCGAGCGTATTGCGCCCGTCAACCTGCTTAGCATCCGCAAGGTGGCTAAACATTTCGGCAAGAATGTGGTGCTGCGAGATATTTCCCTGGATGTAGCGGAGGGAGAATTTCTCACGATTCTCGGCGAGAGCGGGTCGGGCAAGACGACTCTATTAAGGATCATTGCGGGCTTCGAGAGTGCGAGCGCGGGCGAGGTGTGGATGGGCGAGGAGCGGCTCGACCGGCAACCGCCTTACCGGCGTCACGTGAACACGGTGTTCCAGTCTTATGCACTTTTTCCGCACCTCACGGTGGAGCAGAACGTAGCTTACGGACTGCGGGTGGCGAAGCGGCCGGAGGAAGAAATTGCATCTCGGGTCGCGGAGGCGCTGAACAAGGTGAAGATGTCGGCGCATGCGAAGTCGAAACCGTCGAAGATAAGTGGCGGGCAGCAGCAACGGGTTGCGCTGGCACGGGCGCTGGTGAACCGTCCACGAGTGTTGTTGCTGGATGAACCGCTCTCGGCGCTGGATGCTAATTTGCGGCGGCAGATGCAGGTGGAATTGAAGTCGCTGCAGCGCGAGGTAGGGATTTCGTTCATCTTCGTAACTCACGATCAAGAAGAAGCAATGGTGATGTCGGACCGGATTGCGCTGCTGCGGTCGGGCGAACTGGAGCAGGTCGCGACGCCGCGGGAAATTTATGGACGGCCCGCGACCGCCTACGCGGCACAGTTTATCGGGCATACGAATTTGCTGAAGGGCGAGGTACGAGGCGGGGTGGTGCGGTGCGGGTCCTTGACGTGGGCGGCTGGGCTTCCGGATGGACCGGTTCTCTTCTCATTACGGCCGGAAAATATTCGGCGCTTCACTCCGAATGCAACCTCGAGTGATTCGGCGGCCGGAAACGTGCGGGTTCGCGGAAAGGTTATCCATCAAGCTTTTCATGGGGCTGTGGAATTGATTCGCGTGGAATGCGGCGATGGGCTCGTGTTGGTGGTGCGGACTCCGAGTAGCGGCGTGGCGCTGGACGAGATTGTGCTGGAGTTCTCTGGTGGTGATGCAGTTCTGGTGCGCGAATCTCCGGAAAGAATCTGATGTTTTCCCGAGCTTACAAGGCGACGGTCACGTTACCTCCACTGGTGTGGGTCACAACGTTTCTGCTCGTGCCGTATTTGCTGATGTTCTGCTACAGCTTCTGGTCGGTCTCCGCGTCGCAGACGATTGTGCATTCGTGGAGTCTCGCGAACTATGTGCAGTTGGTGCGGGTGGATGTTTATTGGCAGACTTTGCTGCGTTCGATGTGGATTGCAGCGCGAGTAACAATCTTCTCTTTGCTCCTGGGATATCCGCTGGCATATTTTCTTTCGTTTTATGGAAAGAAAAAAGATCTGCTCTATCAATTGGTGATCATCCCCCTGTGGGTCAGCTATCTGGTGCGGGCTTATGCGTGGAAGACGATTCTGGGTTCGGATGGCGTGCTGAATACGCTTTTGCAATATCTACACCTTACGAAGCATCCGCTGGAGTTTCTGCTTTATAGCCCGTTTGCCGTGGTGTTGACGCTGACGCACATTTATACGCCGTTTGCGTTCTTGCCAATCTACGCAGCACTCGAGCACATTCCGAGGAAACTGGTAGAGGCGTCGCATGATCTAGGTGCGGGTCCCGGGCAGACATTCTGGAAAGTGATTTTCCCGCTCTCGATTCCGGGAGTGCTGGCGGGAGCTACGTTTGCTTTCGTGCTCAGCCTGGGCGATTTTCTTGCGCCGTTGCTACTGGGCGGGCCGAGCGGCATCATGATTTCGAACATTGTGGTGAGCTTGTTTGGCGCGGCATACAACTGGCCGCTGGGTGCGGCGATTTCCCTTTGCATGCTCCTGCTGGTAGTGAGCCTGCTGATTCTCTCCGAGCGCCTGGAGAAGAAGTGGAGCTTCTCGTGAGCGACAAGCAACTTGTCTCGGGCTCACGATGGCTGCTGGTTCATGCCTTGGCGGTATTCGCGTTTCTATACTTGCCGATTGCGATCCTCATTCTTTACTCGTTCAACGGCGAGGGCGTGGGCGGATTCCCGCCGCACCATTTGACGCTGGCCTGGTATCGAACGCTTTTTGCGGACGGGCCGATTTGGGATTCGGTGCTCAACAGCCTGCAAGTTGCATTGGCGGCGATGGTGATCGCGCTGGCATTCGGCATGCCGGCGGCGCTGGCGCTGGATCGGGCACAGTTTCCGGGCAAGGCGTTGTTTCGGCGATTGGTGCTTTTGCCGTTGATTCTTCCTGGCATTATTACCGGGCTTTCGTTGCTTATGCTGTTCAATGTGATGGGAACGAAGCTGAGCTTGATGACGATTATCTTGGGACACGGAACTGCGTTGATCTCCGTGGCTACAACCGAGGTATTCGCGGGCTTGCAGAAATTGGACCGGGCACAGGAAGAGGCATCTCTCGATTTGGGTGCGAATTATTGGCAGACGTTCTGGCGCGTCACGGTGCCGAACTTGAAGCTGCCGATCATTGGCGCGGCGCTGCTGATCTTTACGCTTTCCATGGACGAGATCGCGGTGAGTTTCTTTCTGATCGGGCGCGACAACACGCTGCCACTGGAAATTTGGGGGCGGCTGCGGCGCGGCATCACACCGGAAATCAACGCGGTATCGACCATCATCTTTGTGTTTTCTTTAGTGGCGATTGTGCTGTGGTACCGCTTGCGCATGCGCGCGGAAGGAACGGCGGACGTGGGCTCCGAAATCGTGGAAGCTGTGGAGGGCCGTGCGGCATGAGCGCGAATCGCAGGGACTTTATCAAGTTTGTCGTGGCGGGAGCGGTGACGGCGGGCTGTCCGATTGATCTTTCGCTGGTGGCAGCACAAACCGACACGCAGAAAGGTCATGCTGCAGATGTGAATGGAGAGGACAATCGAATCTGCCACCAGGTGCGTGACGGCAAGGTGTTCCCGCGGCCTCCGGCTTCGGCGCGGCATGATGTGGTGATTGTTGGTGGAGGGGTTAGCGGATTGGCAGCGGCTTATCGTTTGCAGCACCGGGACTTCCTTCTGCTGGAAAAAGAACCGCATTGGGGTGGCAATGCGTACGAAATGGAATATGAAAGTGCGGTTTATGCAACGGGGTCGGCGTTTCTGACGAAAGATGAATACGCTTATCACTTCGCGAAAGAAATCGGACTTGAGCCGCTACCTGTCGATAGTTCAGACGCGAGCATTATTCATGGCGAGTTGGTGCTCGACACCTGGGGCGAGGGCGTTGATAGGTTGCCTTATCCTGCTCCTGTGCGCGAGAGCTTCAAGAAGTTCAAAAAAGAAATGCTGGCGATTGACGTGGAAAAGCGAGGTAAGGAGATCTTTGACCAGCCTTTTTCGGATTTCCTGAAGGGATATCCGGTTGAGTTGAAGCGGTGGTGGGACAGTTTTGGGCCGTCCAACTGGGGAGCGACGAGCGGAGAGACGGCGGCGGGACTGGCCATTGAAACGCTGCAGGAAATGGTCGAAGAGAGTCGAACAGATGACCGTTATACCTGGCCCGGGGGGTTGGGCGCGCTCACGAAAAGGTTGGTGGAGATTTTGCAGCCGAAATATAAGGACCGGATGCAAACGGGCGCGACGACCGTGGCTGTGGTCTCTGAAAAAGAGGAAGTGCAGGTGAGCTACATGCTTGGGGGAGAGCTGAAGACGGTTGCGGCCAAGGCCGTGATCATGGCCACGCCGAAGTTCATCACGCGGCGCATTGTCGAAGGATTGCCGGAACAACAGAGCGATGCGATGCACCAGATTCGATATATTCCCTACCCTGTTGTGAATCTTATTTTCGACAAGCCGGTGTTCAATCACGGCTACGACACGTGGTGCCCTGGCAATAGCTTTACCGATATCGTAGTCGCTGATTGGGTGATTCAGAATCGCCTCGGTTACCGGCAGAAATTTAACATTCTCAGTTGCTACACGCCGATGAAGGAAGAGGAGCGCGGCTATCTGCTGAACGAAACCGGCGCGCGCAAGATTGCGGCCAGCGTGCTGAGCGACTTTCAGAAGTTGATGCCTAGCTTAAATGTCGATCCGGTTGAGGTGCACATTTACCGGCGAGGGCATCCTTTATATATGTCCACGCCGGGACTGTACACACAGGTTCAGCCCCTGGCGCGGCATCCCATGGATCGCGTGTTTTTCGCCAACACTGATTCGGAAGGGCCGGAATCCACGACTAACGGCGGGATTCTCGCGGCCCAGCGCGCAGTGAAGGAAGTGGAGGCGCGATTGGCGGGAAAGCCGGCGCGGAAGCAGGAAGCAGTGGCGGGGTGATGCCGCTCAACTCATACCATTTCGGCTTTCTTAAGATTTCTCGTTCCCGCCATGCGGTATCGAGTGCGATCTAATCTCCTGCGAAGCTGCAACCCATAGTAAAGTTATAGGTAGGGCATTTTGGCGAACGGGCTGCCATTTGCTCCCGCCGGCCGATCTAACCATAAAGGACAACCATATTTTGAGTTTGAGTATTCGGAACATCGCCATCATCGCGCACGTGGACCACGGAAAGACCACACTGGTCGACGCCATGCTGCAGCAGAGCGGAACTTTCCGCTCCAACGAGCACCACGTGGAACGAGTGATGGATTCGAATGAACTGGAGCGCGAGCGCGGCATCACCATTCTCGCCAAGAATACGGCCATCTTCTATCACGATGTGAAGATCAACATTGTGGATACTCCCGGCCACAGCGATTTTGGCGGCGAAGTGGAGCGCGCGCTGAAGATGGTGGATGGCGTGATGCTGCTGGTGGATGCGAGCGAAGGACCGCTGCCGCAGACGCGCTACGTGCTGAGCAAAGCGCTGGAGGCGAAGCTGCCGCCGATCGTTGTAATCAACAAGATTGACCGTCCGGATGCGCGGCCGCAAGAAGTGTTGAACGAAATCTACGATCTGTTTATCGATCTGGACGCGAAGGAAGATCAGCTCGATTTTCCGGTTCTGTATACGAATGCGAAGGAAGGGACGGCGTCGACCGATGTTGCGGGAGGGGAGAATCTGCGGCCGCTGTTTGACGCGATCTTAAAGACCATTCCGCTGCCGCAGGGCGATCCGGCGGGTCCGTTGCAAATTCTGGTCGCGAATCTTGACTACAGCGATTTTCTGGGACGCCTGGCAATCGCGCGCGTGTTCAATGGAACGATGTACACCGGCGAAGATGTAGTGATCGCGAAGCTTGACGGATCGATGCACAAGACCAAGATCACAAAATTGTTTTCTTTCGCCGGATTGAAGCGGACAGATATTACGGAGACGGCGCTGGGCGACATTATCGCGGTGGCTGGGGTGGAAGGAATCACAATTGGAGAGACGATTACGGATCCGGTGAATCCGGCGCCCCTGCCTCCGATTGTGATCGACGAACCGACGATCGCGATGACGTTTACGGTGAACACCTCGCCGTTCGCGGGCCGCGAAGGAACTTACGTCACGTCGCGCAACCTGCGGGAGCGACTAGCTAAGGAACTCCTCACCAATGTTTCTCTGCGAGTGGAAGAGATGGGAACGACCGATTCGTTCAAAGTGCTGGGACGCGGTGAATTGCAGCTTTCGATCACCATTGAGATGATGCGACGCGAAGGTTACGAGTTGATGGTGGGCAAGCCGGAGATCGTCACCAAGCGCATTGACGGGAAGCTGATGGAACCAGTGGAGCATCTTACGGTGGACGTTCCGGAGGGATTCGTCGGTGTGGTGATGGAGCAGTTGGGATCGCGCAAGGGCGAGGTCATCAACATGCATAACCACGGCTACGGGCGGGTGCGGATCGAGTTCCGCGTGCCCAGCCGCGGATTGATTGGGCTGCGCAGCCAGTTGCTTACGGATACACGTGGGACCATCGTGATGAATTCGCTGTTTGACGGTTATACGGAATGGCAAGGGGAAATTCCGCACCGGCTCACGGGGGCTCTGATTGCGGACCGGGCCGGGACTTCCACGGCGTATGCGCTGTGGGGACTGCAAGAGCGCGGCGAACTTTTTGTGGGACCGGGCGTGGAGTTGTACGAAGGAATGATCATCGGCGAGAACGCGAAGGATGACGATCTGGAAGTGAACGCGGTGCGGGAAAAGAAGCTCACCAACATGCGAGCGTCGACGGCAGACGAGGCGATCCGGCTGGTGCCTTTCCGGCAATTAAACCTGGAGCAGGCGATTGAATTTATCGCGGATGACGAATTCGTGGAGATCACTCCAAAATCGCTGCGGCTGCGGAAAAAGTTTTTGGAATCGAACAGCCGCAAGAGGCGAGCGAAAGAGGCCTTGGAAGAAGCGTGAAGACTCGCCCGCATGTCGAGAAGCCTGAAGAGTCAAAGACCGAGACGGCGCTACGCTTGTTTCTTGTCCCTTGCAGTTGTGGGACGACGTTTGCGGCTCCGGAAAATTACGACCGTTGCGGAACCGCGTGGAGTCGATACCTGATTTGCCCATCCTGCGGCAAGCGGCACGATCCCAAGAACCGGCTGTTGCAAGTCGGATATCATCCTGAGGGTTACTGGCAAGTGGACAAATGCTAGCGAGTCGTTGCCAGAGGCTCTTTTCCGCGATTTAAGATGACTGGCTTGACAAACCTGCTATACTTCTGGCCGCATTTGACTGTTCGCTAGCTCCTGTCTCGATTTTCAGGAAGGTGTCCCCGACCTGCCAGTCTGCCATTGAGCTCGCACTTCGACAGCTCAATGCAGAGGGCGACGCTTGAAGAATATCTTTGTGGGGAACTTGAGCTTTAACACATCGGAAGACGAACTGCGTCAGATGTTTGAACCGTTCGGACAAGTGGACCGGGTCAGCATCATGACGGACCGCGATACCGGGCGCTCTCGCGGATTCGGCTTTGTGGAAATGGCCAGTAATGAGGATGGAGAAAAAGCCATTACTGCATTGAACGGCACGCAAGTGGGCGGGCGCACGCTTAACGTAAATGAGGCGCGGCCGAAAACGGAGCACGCCGGGGGCGGCGGACGCGACCGCGGCGGCCGAGGTGGTGACCGTGGCGGCCGCGGTGGTGGGGGCGGCGGTCGGGGGCGCTGGTGAAACCATTCGCGAAAGTAATCGAATGATCGCGGTCGGTGATGCATCGACCACGCAAAGCTTCATTGATGCTTCTCAGTCCATCCATGTAAACTGAAGCTATTAGTGTGCGCCCGTAGCTCAGATGGATAGAGCGATTGCCTCCGGAGCAATAGGTCGGGAGTTCGAATCTCTCCGGGCGCACCATTAACCTCAGATCCTTCGCCGGAAACCCTGGCTCAGGATTTCGGCTGCGGGCTCCCCCCTTCGACTTCGCTCAGGGTCGCGCCCGCAAAACGCCTCAAGTTCGAATCTCTCCGGGCGTGTTCGCAGTTTCTTATTCCGCATTGCCAATTATCTAGATTCTCATCCCACTATGGGAATGCCTGGACGCGGCGTCTGTAGAGCCGTGATAGTGCATGGGGTCGTGGAATCTGTTCCCTTTTGCGAGTCTGATCACGCAGAACTGTGATGGGTATCACAGGAAAACTGCTGGCCCCCGATGTACTTATATCTCGCCCACGGGCCTGTTCAGGGCGGCCCATCTCTCCCACCCAGGAGTCTTTCTATGCCCGATCAACAACGATTATCAAAGGATGCGCGGATGGCCATGATGTCCCAGTTTTTGGGCTTCATGCTGGATGCTTATGACATGGCGCTGGTGCTGGTCATGGCTCCGATTCTCGTGAAAGTTTTCATTTCACCGAAGGGCAGCGCGGCCTGGCAGTACATCGTCATTGTATTTACTTACTCCATCACCATGGCGGCGAGGCCGATCGGTTCGGCCATATTCGGACGTTACGCGGACAAAATTGGTCGCCAGTTCCTCCTCGTCTTGACTATCGGAGGCGTAGGTTTGATGTCACTTCTGGGAGGCTTCCTGCCAACCTACGCGCAGATCGGCGCCTGGTCCTACGTCATCTTTTGTTCCCTTCGCTTACTGATGGGGATCTTCTTCGGCGGAGAATACGCGGTGGGGCACACCTTTGCCATTGAATATGCTCCGCAAAAAAAACGGGGCGCGATTGGCGGCTTTATCCAATCGGGATTCCCGCTGGGCTATGTGCTCGGTTCGCTGGTCTTCGCTCTGGTTTCGTTTCTGACTACGAAAGAAGCAATGATCGCCTATGGCTGGCGAATCGTCTTCATGACCGGCGTCATTCCGGTGTTCCTGGCACTTTATATTCGAAGCAGTCTGCACGAGTCGCCGGAATTCGAGAAGACCAAAGCGCTGGGCAAGATCGAGAAATCTCCTTTCCTGAGCTTGTTCAAACCACCTCAGCTCTTCGATTTTCTCCAAGTCTTCTTTTTTATGACTGGACTGTTCCTGACCGACTACTCAGTCTACGGATTTCTTCCCAATATCCTGACGCTTAAAGGACGCGGCTTCGACACTACGACCTATAGCCTGATTTACGGCTTCGCGTTGTTTATGGCGTTTCTGGGCTACAACTTTTATGGCTGGCTCTCTGACAAGACGGGACGGAAGATACTGACACAGTGGTATTGCGCATTCCTGGTAGTGTTTGGGATTCCCGTTTTCTATGTGCTCTACCACGCGGCGATTGAGCGCAATCTCTGGATGGCCGTGCTCGGGACCGTGATGGCGGCCATGCTCAAGTTGGCTTGGGGAGTAGTTCCAGCCTACCTGTGCGAGCGATTTCCGACGAGGCGGCGGGCCGCGGGTGTGGGCTTTGGATACTCCTCGGGAGCGCTGCTGGGCGCGTGGTTCAGCGCTTACGTGTGGTGGGCTCACAAGATTCCCTTTATCTCTGCGATTGAGAAGCAGGACATGTGGTTGTCGCCAGCCGTGGTGCTGACAGTCGGCGCGGTGATGACGTTTGTCAGCTTGCTGTTCTCTCCGGAGACGCGACATCTTCAACTGGATGAAGTGGGAGAGAAGGAACGAGCGTTCGAGGCGGCCGAAGAAGCAAAGGCCGACGTGGTGCTGGCAAGCTAGTTCGCGATCCCGACTCGCCCTGATCTAAGCGCCGAGGTTGCCCGGCTGGAAACCGGCAGGATGCCACTTCCTGCCGGATCTGGAGTGATTGATGAATACATTCCCGGTTTTGTTGGGTGCGTTGTGTGTCTATGCTCTGGCCTACCGTTATTACAGCGCGTTCATCGCCGCAAAGGCTCTCTCTCTGGACGATCGGCGCACCACTCCCGCGCATACCTTTGCGGATGGGCACAATTACGTGGCTTCGCCGCGATGGGTGCTTTTCGGCCATCACTTCGCGGCGATTGCGGGAGCTGGGCCGCTGATTGGACCGACGCTGGCGGCACAGTTCGGATTTGCGCCCGGCTTTCTATGGCTACTGGTGGGCGCCGTGCTGTGCGGGTGCGTACAAGACTTTACTGTGTTGATCGCGTCGGTGCGTCACCGGGGGCGGTCGGTGGCGGATGTGGCGCGCACGGAGATCAGTCCGTTTGCCGGCCTGGTGGCGATGATTGCGGTGCTCTTTATTCTGCTGGTCACACTGGCGGGGCTGGGCATCGTGGTGGTGAATGCACTTTCGAACAGTCCGTGGGGAGTGTTCACCATTGGCATGACGATCCCCATCGCGGTGATCATGGGATGGTGGATGTTCAAGAGTCATGCCGGAAAAATTAAGGTTGTCGGTCCCAGTATTTTTGGCGTCGTTCTTTTGCTGAGCGGCGTGGTGGCGGGACACTGGGTGGCACAGACGAGTTGGGCGAGTGCGCTTACTTTTACGCCGCATCAGATTACGATTCTGATGGGCATCTACGGGCTGGTGGCCTCGGTGCTTCCGGTGTGGCTGGTGCTGGAGCCGCGTGATTATCTCTCGACCTACGTCAAGCTGGGTACGATCGCAGTGCTGGTCATTGGCGTTTTCGTGGTTCATCCCAATATTCAATTTCCTAACTTCACTTCGTTCGTGCACGGGGGCGGGCCGATCATCAAGGGGAATCTGTTCCCATTTCTCTTTGTGACGATTGCTTGTGGAGCGATTTCGGGATTTCACTCACTCATATCTTCGGGCACGACTCCAAAGATGCTGGACAAGGAAAGCGACGCGCGCTTCATCGGATATGGGGCGATGATGGCGGAGTCGCTGGTGGGGGTGCTGGCGCTGATTGCAGCCTGCTCGCTGGCGCCGGGCGATTATTTCGCCGTCAATACTACACCGGCGGTGTTCAGCCATCTGGGGTTGACCACGGTGAATCTGGATATGTTCTCGCGCGAGGTCGGAGAACATCTGGCGGGGCGCACGGGAGGCGCGGTTTCATTGGCGCTCGGTATGGCACAGATCTTCCGCGGTCTGCCGGGGATGAAACAGTTGATGGGATATTGGTATCACTACGCCATCATGTTTGAAGCGCTGTTCATTTTGACGACGGTGGACACGGGAACACGGGTGGCTCGTTACGTTCTCCAGGAACTCATGGGCAAGGTGCATAAGCCTTTTGGGAATAGTTCGTGGCTGCCGGGAAATTTGCTGACCAGCTTTGTTGTGGTGATGGGATGGGGATACTTGATCTATACGGGGAACATTTCCACGATATGGCCGCTGTTCGGAACCGGTAACCAACTGCTGGCGACCATTGCGCTGGCGGTGACCACTACTTTTCTGATTAACATGGGCAAACAGAGGTATGCGTGGATCACGGCGCTTCCGATGTGCTTTGTAGGCGTTACGACGCTGACCGCGGGAGTGCTTTCGATCAAAAATATTTTCTGGCCGCTGACTTCGAAGCCGGGGCAAGTATTCACGGGATACCTGGATTCCTTCCTGATGAGCATCTTCATCCTTGGGGTAATTCTCGTCGTATTCGATGCGGTACGGCGGTGGATAGCAGTGCTGCGCGGCGCTCCCGCACCACAAGAAGCCTTCGGACCTCCGGTGACCGCTGGGGGCGAAGTGAAGATGGGTTGCTGTTAGAGGTTGCGATCAAAGAACCGGCCGCTGAGCATAATCTATCGCGCAGGCAGAGTCGGCGGAGCGGGGACAGACAGAAAAAAAACAAATCCAGCCAAGCATTGCGGCGAACGGTTTACGCAGTCGAACTGAACACTGGAAACTTCGGGACGCTACCGTGGCGTCCATTGCGGGTGACCGGAGAAGAGTCCATTGGCGAAACCCATCTGATAGGCGAGAAAAAGGCCAAAAGCCAAACTCACCAAGCCGGAAGCGAGGCCGAGCCAGTGGGAAAAATTCTCATGCCTCCTTCCAAAGAAGTTGAAAGCCGAGGCAATGCTCATCGTGATGAGCATCATTCCGCCCACCGTGCCAAGTCCGAAGACGAGCAGATAAACCATTGCCCAGTGCGGGTTTCGGATGGTTGTGAGAATGAGCAGCGCAACCGCGGCCGAACCGGCGAGGCCGTGAACAATGCCCACAACTAATGGACGCAGTTGCTGATAGAGGCCGATCCTGCCGAATATCCGATCGAGCAAGGTGAGAGGAGTTTGGTGAGTGTGGGCGTGCGACTCAGGCGCGTGTCCGTGCGCATGGCTGTGCACGTAGTCACCATGAACGTGGGGATGAGAATGGACGACGTGAGATTCTTCGGCAGCGGGGGCGACCGCGCGCGCCGTGCGCATAAAGCTGACAATGTTCATCGCGCCTAAAACGATGAGCATGAGTCCGACGGAAAGCTCCATGGAGAGCCCGATTCGCGCCGGAATCACGACGTCGAACAGAATGATGGCGGAGCCCACAATGAAGATGGTCAGCGTGTGACCGATGCCCCAGAAAATGCCGGTGAGCGCAGCTTTCAGTAGATTGCGCTGACGGCTGACGATCGTGGTGACGGCGACGACGTGGTCGGGATCGGTGGCGTGACGCATCCCGAGAAAAAATCCCACTGCGATAATCGACAGGAAACTGATCATGACGTGCGAACCATGCTAGATAACGGCGCCCACGCGGGATTCCTCTAAACGCTTCCTGAGAAAACCGAGGAACTCTTCCATTCCTTCGCCATTTTTTGCGGAGAGCTTAAAGACTTGCATGCCGGGCCGGACCGCCTGGATGCTGCCGTATGCCGCCTGCCAGTCGAACTCGACCGCCGGGGCCAGATCCATTTTCGTGACGACTGCAATGTCGGCGCTGTTGAAAATTGTGGGGTACTTGAGGGGCTTATCCTCACCCTCCGTGACCGAGATCAGTACGAGTCGGAGATTCTCGCCGAGATCATAGGAGGAAGGACATACCAGGTTCCCCACATTCTCGATAAAAAGGAAATCAAGCTGGTTGAGATCCCACGGTTGGAGGGCGTTCTGGACCATAGCCGCTTCGAGATGACAGAGTGTACCCGTGGTGATTTGCTTGACCGGAGCCTGGCTGCGGGCCAACCTTGCCGCATCGTTATCCGTGGCGAGATCGCCAACGAGGGCGGCGACACGATAATTTTGACGAAGCAACGTGAGTGTCTTTTCCAAGAACATGGTTTTGCCTGAGCCGGGACTGGACACCAGGCTGACGACAAACACTCCCGCTGCGTGGAACTGTTCGCGCAAGGCGCGCGCGTTCAGATCGTTCTGTTTGAGAACATTTTTTCTGACTTCAATTAAACGGGGTTGTGATCCCATTCTTCAATCTCCAATGCAACCACTTCGAGTTCCTTTCCTTGCACCACGTTGGCCGATGGAGTGCCACATTCCGCACAACAAAATAACTGCACGGAGCTGATGGGACGCGGCGACTGGCAGTTTTGACAATAGATAAGGACAGGAACATCCTCCACCACCAGGCGCGCACCTTTCAGCGGAGTGTCTTCACATGCCATCTCGAAAGAACCCAGGAGAGCTTCTTTCACCACTCCGGAGAGAGCGCCAAGCTTGAGATGCACGGCACTCACTGGAACTCCTCCGCGACGGTCCGATTCCTCCTGCGCGAGTTCGATGATGCTCATTGCGATGGAGAGCTCGTGCATCGTTCTTTAACCAGTGTGCTCTCGAACCTTGATTGCTTCAAGCGAATCGAGCGAATGCCGCCAGGGCTGCCTGGCCCAGGCTGATGCCACCATCGTTGGGCGGAACGGCATGATTCGTCCAAACCTCGATACCCGTGGCTTCAAAGAGCGACTTCAGGTCTTTCAAGAGTAACTCATTCTGGAAAACGCCACCCGAAAGAACTACGACATCCAGATGATGACCTTCAGCCTCACTTACCACGCCATCGCGCAGGCCTTGAGCTAGTCCGCGCTGGAAGGCGCGCGCAATTTCTCCGAGCGGACGAGCGCGAAGGCGATCGCGAACAACGGCCTGTAGTGACGGGCGAAAATCCATTTCCTGGCCCATCCATGGAAACGGATACGGTTCCGTCAAAGGCATGGTGCAGGCGAGTTGTTCCAGCCACATCGCTGCCTGGCCTTCGAACGTGATCTCGCGCGTAAAGCCGAGCAGCGCGGCGGCAGTGTCGAAGAGCCGGCCAATGGAAGTGGTGGGGAAAGTTCTGACATTCTTCTGGACCAGGTCCAGGGCTTGCAGGTAACGCTGGGCGAAGTTGAAGGGCGGTGCTGTCAGATCGGGTAAACCTTCGATCTGAGACAGAAACCCAGCCGCGGCCTGGACTGGATATTGTGCAGCAGCGTCGCCACCCGGCAGCGAAGCGCTACGCAAGTGTCCAGTACGATCAAAGCCATCTTTGACGCTTCCTACAAAGATCTCGCCGCCCCAGATGCTTCCATCGTCTCCATATCCCGTGCCATCGAAACTGACTCCGATGACGCGCTTCTCCCATTCGCCGCGCTCCGCCAGCACGGAAGCTATGTGCGCGCGATGATGCTGGACTGCAAGTCTTTGCGGAATTCCCAACGCCAAAGCATGAGAACTGCTGGCATATTGCGGATGGGAGTCGTAGGCGAGTAGCAAGTCTTCTGGACGAACCTCATACATGGAGATCAGATCGTGAATCGTTTCTTTGAACGCACGCAGCGAACCATAATGATCCAAGTCTCCGATGTGCTGGCTCATGAATGCTTGCCCATCGACGACGAGCGTGATTGTATTTTTCAGGTCAGCACCGACCGCTAGAATTGCACGCGCGGTCGGCAGCGTCGCTACGGCCCCCGGAGCATAGCCTCTCGCGCGCCGAACGATGACCGAACCAAACACGCCGTCGCGGGCAACGGAGTCATCTACTCGTCGCGCAATCGGACGCTCGCCAATCAGGAATGCGTCTGCGATTCCAGAAAGACGGTCCAGCGCCTCGTCATCTTCATAGGCGATGGGTTCACTTGATCGATTCGCGCTGGTCATTACCAACACTTCCGGAGCGCCTGCGGCGAAGAGCAAATAATGCAGAGGCGTGTAGGGAAGCATCAGGCCGAGCTCGTTATTTTCTGGCGCCACCCCGGAATCAACCTGGTGGGGTTCGGCGATCGAGGGTGCGAGGACAATCGGGCGAGCGACGGAGGTGAGGAGTTCTTCAGCTGCCGATGAAAGCTCGACCAGCTGCCGAGCAACCTCCGCATTCTTTGCCATGATGGCAAACGGTTTTTCCTTGCGGTACTTGCGTTCGCGCAAAGCCGCGACCGCCGCGGGGTTTGAGGCGTCGCACGCCAGGTGATATCCGCCGAGTCCTTTCACCGCGAGGATGCTCCCGGAGGCAAGGAGCTGCGCGGCTTGGCGAATGCTTGGCTCACTTTCATGCACCACCTCATCGCCTTTTTGTAGGGAATAGCCTGGTCCACAAGATGGACACGCTACCGGCTGCGCGTGAAAGCGGCGGTTGGCGGGATCGCGATATTCGGCTGCACAGTAATCGTCCAGCGGCCAACGCTGCATTGTGGTGTTTGGCCGGTCGTAAGGTAGAGACAAAACGACGGTGTAGCGCGGGCCGCAATTTGTGCAGTTGATGTAGGGATACCAGTAACGACGGTCAGAAGGATCGAACAGTTCGCGCAGACATTCATCGCAAAGCGGGAGGTCTGGCGAGATGCGCACTGTCGGCCGTTCGCAACGATGACTTTCCCGGATCGTGAATTCATTAAGCCCGAGAGGATCGGCGCGACGGACTTCGATTTCCGTGATGCTGGAGGCCGGTGGAGGCTGCGTTTTGAGATGCCGAACGAATGCCAGTAGTCCTTCCTCTGCGCCTTCCAGGAAAATTTCAACACCTCCCTCGCCGTTCAGCACCCATCCGGCAAGGGTGTTGGCGCGGGCGAGACGATAAACGAAGGGGCGAAAGCCGACGCCCTGCACCACTCCGCGAACTCGAATGGAACATGCGCTGGGCATTCTTAGTCCACATCCTTATCCACATCCAGAAAGCAGCTGCATCCCTGCCAGCTATTCTCGCATTTTCGTCTTAAAGTGCAGCCAGGCGTCGTTGCACCAGCAGGAAATAGAGCGCGAGGAGAACAAGCAGGAATCCATTCACACCCACGACTACAGGGGCAGTAAAGATGGGAACGAGCCATCCGGATAACAAATTGCCCATCGGCATGCCGCCGCGGAAGGCAACGTTGTAGACGCTCATTACGCGGCCGCGCATTTCGTTTGTGGTGATCAATTGCACCAGGGAGCTGACCGTGGCAAAGACTGCCATCATGGAGGCTCCTACTACTACCAGAAGGACTCCGCTTAGCGGGACGGATTTTGAAATAGCGAACCCGGAGATGCCGGCACCCAGGCAGATGAGGGCAAAGAGGGCTACGCGTCCCTTTCTCTTGAAGTTCCCGGCGGTCGCGATGGTCAGCGAACCGAAGATCGAGCCCAGCCCCATGAGCGCGAGAAGATTGCCGTAAGTTTCGGGGCCGCGATGGAAGATGTCTTTCACGAATACCGGGATGTAGGTGCGCATGGGCATCCCTAAAGCAGTCATGCAGAAGGCAAGCAGGATCAAGGCTTCCATGGAGGTCTGCTTGCGGGCAAACTGGATTCCCTGCTTGAGGCTGGCGAACATGGTCTCTGTCGTCTTTGCAGGCAGAAAGCGAGCGCTGATGATCGACAGCGAAACGATGGGCGCGAGGAAGGAAAGCGCATTGAGTCCGAAGCACCATTTCTCTCCGAGCTTTGCCAAGGCTTGCCCGGCCAAAGCCGGGCCCACCATGACGGCCACGTTGAACTGTATGGAATTCAGCGCGATGGCGTTGGGCATGTCATCCTTCTCGACAAGAGTTGGAATGAGAGCCTGATAGGCCGGTCCGCCAAAGGCTTGCGCCAGTCCCGAAATAAAGGACAGGCACAGGATATGCCAAACGTGCACCAGATCTGTCGCCACAAGAATCGTAAGCAAGGTGGCGGTAGCCATTTGCACGTATTGGGAGCCGAGCAGAATTCTGCGTCGCTCTACCCGATCGGCAACGACGCCACCGATCAGGGAGAAAAGAAAGATAGGGATCCCCCCTAGAAATTGATCGAGCGCGAGCAAGAACGCGGAGTGGCTGAGGCGGTAGATCAGCCAGCCTTGCGCCACGATTTGCATCCAGGTACCGATGCTGGAGGTGCAAGCACCAATCCACATCAGGCGGAAATCGCGATATTGGAATGCTTTAAAGACCCGGGCAAGCAAACTAGGCGTCTCCAGAGGCTCTGGCAGAAGCGTACCACGCGGCTTTGTCAGTTCGAACGCCTTCATTTGGCAACGGGCAGCAGTTCATGAGACGTTGTAGATGGGCGAATGTCAACGGCGGATTCAAGGTTGTGGAAGACTTATGCGCAGGATTTCGTTGAACAAACCAATCTCGATATGACCTACGACGCTATTTTGGTGGTTTCCTTCGGAGGGCCGGAATCGAAGGAGGAGGTGATGCCCTTCCTGGAAAACGTGCTGCGCGGAAGGAACATTCCGCGCGAGCGCATGCTGACCGTGGCCGAGCACTACTATCACTTCGAGGGCAAGAGTCCGATCAACGATCAGACGCGGGAATTGATTGCCGCGCTGCAAGCAGAGATGGAGCGAGACGGACTCAAGCTGCCGGTCTATTGGGGAAATCGAAACTGGCATCCATTTCTGGCCGAGACTCTGGAGAAAATGAAACAGTATGGCATCCGGAGGGCCGTTGCTTTTGTGACTTCGGCCTACAGTTCGTACTCCGGATGCCGGCAGTATCGCGAGGACATCGCGCGGGCGCAACGCGAAGTAGGGCCGGGCGCGCCGGAGGTAGACAAACTGCGGGCGTTCTTTAACCATCCCGGTTTTATCGAACCCACGGTGGAGCGGGTGCGCGAAGCGTTGAAAAGCGTTCCGTCGAACGCGCGGGAAAACGTGCAGATTGTTTACACGGCACACAGCATTCCGGAATCCATGGCGAACACTTCTGATTACGTGAAGCAATTGCAAGAAGTGCGGCGTCTGGTTTCGGAAGTGATTGGACACAAAAACGATGTGCTGGTCTACCAGAGCCGGAGCGGCTCTCCGGGGCAGCCGTGGCTGGGACCGGACATTCTCGAGTATTTGCGTAAGGTAAAGGCGGAGAATCTGGCATCGGCTGTGGTTCTGGCGCCAATCAGTTTTATTTCCGATCACATGGAAGTGCTCTATGACCTGGATATTGAAGCGCGGCAACTTTCCGATTCTCTAGGTTTGCCGATGACGCGGGCGAAGACGGTTGGCGTCCATCCGAAGTTTATCGCCATGATTCACGAGTTGATTTTGGAACGAATGGATCCGACAACAGAGAGGCGGGCGTTAGGGGTGCTGGGGCCGCGAGCGGATGTCTGTGCGGAGAATTGCTGTCCGGGGCCGCAGCGGATGGGGCGACCAGCGAGCTAGACGGAGCTAGGAACCTTGGGGCTATCGTACTCGGTGGCCCTGGGCCGGCCCTCGACCAGATGCATGGTGTGGAGAATTGTTTGAATGACGGATTCATTCCCCACGGCCGTGTTGATCATCACGTGGTAGAGGGAGCGCGTGGGCCAGTCGGCGTCGAAGTAGTGCTTCACGAAAGCGATGCGCTGACGATCCACCGAATCGACATTGGCTTCGGCTTCCGCTTCGGTGGATCCGTCCTGGATCAGGCGGCGAATTTTCTCGGCACGCGGAGCGTAAAGGAAAACGTGAAAGGCGTCGGGATGCTCGCGCAGGAAATAAGGCGCGCCCCGGCCGACGACAACCGCGTTTCCATCCTGAGCGATTTTTGTAGTGATCTGCTCCATCATCCACATCATGCAATCGGTGTCGAAGGCAGCGTTGGTGAGTTGGGAACTGGGTTCGTAACTGCCCCGCCAGAAGGTTTTAGCCAGGCGGTAGAAACGGCTGTCCATACGCTCGTCACAGCGTTTGACGGCTTCCGGGTCCACATTGGCCATGCGGGCGATTTCTTCGGTGAGGCGGCGGTCCCAGAGGGTCCATCCGAGATGCTGGGCTAATTGTGCGGCAATGGCGCCACCGCCGCAGCCGTATTCTCGCTCTATGGTGACGAGGTGAAACATGGCTCAATTTCACTATTGCGGCAATTAGTGTACAGCAATTCCTCCGCCGGGCCTGCTTTTTTTCATCAGGAATACCAGGGGAACCATGGCCAGGATGGCCCAGCCCAGAAAGCGGAAGTCGTCGATGTAGGCGAGCATAGTGGCCTGCCGTTGAACTGTTCCTTCAATCATGGCATAGGCCTGCTGGGTGGCGAAGGCGGCGTTGGCGCCGTGAGCCCGCATGGCTTGGGAGGTGCCTTGCAACATGGACTGGAAAGCTGGATTGCCGGCGCTCAGGTGACGGGACAGATCATTCAAATGAACCTGAGTGCGGCGATCGAGCATGGTGGTGACCAGCGAAATGCCCACGCTGCCACCGATATTGCGGGCCAGGTTCATCAGGCCGGAGGCCGCGTTGTTTTTGTCCCGCGGGAGAAAGGCGTAGGCTGCCGTATTGATCGGGACGAACAAGAACGCCATGCCTGCGGCCTGAAGGATACGAGCCGTCGCGGCGGTCCGGAAATCGATTTGCAAATCGAACCGGGTCATGTTGAACAGAGAGGCAGAAAGCATGACCAGACCGTAAACCAGCAGCCAGCGCGGACTATAGCGCGAGAGCAAGAATCCCACCAAGGGCAGTAACAGCATGATGGTGAATCCGCCGGGCATGAGGGCCAATCCCGATCGCTCGGCGGTATAGCCCAGCAAGGTCTGCATGAATAGCGGGAGTAACAATGTGCTGCCCAGAAGAGCGAAACCCAGCATGAACATCAGGAGGTTGGAGATGCCGAAGGTACGATCGCGAAACAGATGCAGATCGATGATGGGATCTTTGTGGGTCCACTCCCAGAAGATCACGAAGATCAAGGAGACGGCAGCGATGGCGGAAAGGATCACGATAAAGTGCGACTCGAACCAATCGTCGCGCTGACCCTTGTCGAGGACAACCTGCAAGGTTCCCAGGCCGAGGGCCACGAAGCCTAGCCCGATGTAATCGATCTTGGTTTCGCTGAGCTTGCGGCGCCTGAGATATGGCGGGTCCTGGATCAGTCGCGAGGTAAGCAGGATAGAGATAATTCCGACTGGAATGTTGATGAAAAAAATCCAGCGCCAGGTAAAGTTGTCAGTGATCCAACCGCCGAGGGTGGGGCCGATAGCGGGTGCTGTGACTACGGCGATGCCGTAGACGGCGAAAGCCATCCCGCGTTTGGCGGGCGCAAAGGTGTCGGCGAGGATGGCTTGCTCGCTGGGCTGCAGGCCGCCTCCGCCAGCCCCTTGCAGCACGCGGCAAATGATGAGCGTGGCCAGATTCGGCGCCAATCCGCACATGAATGAGCTGATGGTGAATAGGGCCACGCAGCTCATGTAGAAATTCTTGCGCCCCATGATGGAGGAGAGCCAGCCACTCAGGGGAAGCACGATGGCGTTGGAAACGAGATAAGAGGTGAGAACCCAAGTGCTTTCGTCCTGGCCAGCCGAAAGACTCCCGGCAATGTGAGGCAGAGCGACGTTGGCGATGGAGGTGTCGAGCACCTCCATGAAAGTCGCCAGGGTAACGGTAACGGCGATGATCCAGGGATTGACCGCTGGGCGCCATACGTCGGCATTGGCGTCTTGCAGCGGCGGCGCGGCAGCGCTCATTGACGAATCCAGACCTTGGGTTCGACCGACATGCCGGGACGCAGCGACTGATCTTCATTCTCACCAGGATCAAGAACGATCTTCACCGGAATACGTTGCACGACCTTCACATAGTTGCCGGTGGCATTTTCGGGAGGAAGCAGGCTGAAGCGGGCGCCGCTGGCGCCGGCGATGCTGTTCACCTTACCCTTGTATTTCCTACCGTTGGCATCCACTTCAATGGTCACGGGCTGTCCAACCTTCATATATCGAAGCTGGGTTTCCTTGAAGTTGGCCGTGATCCAGATATCGTTGAGAGGAATGACCTTCATCAGTTCCTGGCCGGAAGCTACATTCTGCCCGACCTCGACGGTGCGATCGCTCACCACGCCGACAACGGGAGCAATCACTTTCGTATATTGCAAGTTGAGCTGGGCCTGATCGAGCGCTGCTTTCTTTTGCATTACCTGTGCTTCCGCCGAAGCTGCCCGGGAGCGGCTGATCTGCAGCTGTCTGGGGCCGGTCTGGGCGTAGCGCAAGTTGGCTTCGGCTTGCACTAATTTTCCCTGGGCCTGAATCACTTGCGCCTGAGCGGCGTCGGCCATGGCATGGGCGGCGGCGACGGCAGCCGCGTCAGCTGCAGCGGAGGCTACGGCTTGATCGTACTGCTGTTGCGAGATTTCCTGTTTGTCTATCAATTGCTTGTAGCGGACGAGATCGTTCTGCGCCTTGACGTTGTTCGCTTCGGCTTGGTCGCGCTGGGCTTTGGCTGCGTCGAACTGCTGCCGGGCAGCGGCGATGCCTGCACGGGAGCTAGCGACGTCGGCCTCGCTCGCTGAAACCTGACTGGTGGTGTTGACGTCCGTAATGGGGACGTTGACGCCGGCGGCGGCAGCGGCGGCCTGGGCGTCTTCGTAATCGGCTTTAGCGCGGTCGTAGGCGACCTGATAGTCGGTGGGATCGATCTCCACGAGAAGCGCACCGGCCTGCACGTACTGGTTATCTACGATATCCAACCTTATGACATGGCCGGAAATGCGAGCGCTGATGGAATTGATGTGGCCGTCGATCTCGGCATCATCGGTGTCTTCGTAGCTGGAGATGTAGCGGTAGACAAAAAAACCCACGACTAACAGCACAACCACGCCAATGATAACCGCGATGCGAAAGCCGGGACTGGCAGTACGCGAAGGACGGGTACGGAAATCCCGCTCCGTGGCCGGCAACGGCTTATTGCGGGCTTCAGGTTGCTCCGGCGGAGCGGCAGGCGGACTTTGCGTCGTCGGTTCCATAGTGTTATTTCTGTTCGCCTTTCAAATATCGTTTGACTCCCTCTTCAGCGTCGCCGATGGCGCGTGCCAGTTCTATCTTCGCCAGGTTGTGCGTGTAAAGACTCTGGATGTAACTTTCATGAGCGCCGGCGACAGACTCCTGGGCTTGCACTACTTCCAGGTTGTCGGTAACCCCGGCACTGAATCGATCCCGCGATTGCGTAAGTGCCTCTTCCGCCAGCTCCACGGAACTGCGCGCGACCTCGACCTGATCGGCAGCGGCGTTCAAATCCAGCAAAGCACTGCGGACTTCATAATCAATGCGGCCGCGAAGATCCCCCAGCTGAGAACGCGCTTGCTTCAATTGGGCTTCGGCTTCCAACACGTCGCTATGAATCTTTCCGCCGGCAAAAATGGGGATGGTAAGACCGCCGTCCACTTGCCATGTTCCATTGGACTGACTCGGGTTGGTTCCGATGTCGCCATAGTTCGCGTTGAAACCAAGCGTCGGATAGTGACCCGCGGTAGCAGCACGGCGAGAGAGCTCGGCGGCTCGGACTTGCGCTTCCGCTGCTTGATAGTCCGAGCGGGAGAGGTAGGCGCGCTGCAGGTAGACCTCGACGGCCAACGGAGTCAGCGCTTGATACGGGGCCTTCTCGGTCAAGACAAATTCCTGGCCCGGGGGCAAGCCGATGATGCGCGCCAGGGAGAGCTTTTGTTTGGCAAAGTCGGCGCGAGCCGCAATCAATTGTTGTTCTCGAGTTTGCAACTCGACTTGAGAGCGCAAAGTGTCAATGGCCGGATTGAGTCCGGCCCTCTGCTGATCAACCGCTTTGTCGTAGAGAGCCTGGGCATTCGTCACCTGAGCCTGCGCCGTTTCTATTCGCGCAGCGTCCGCAATGGCGAGCAGGTAAGCGTTCCCGACCGCGAGCACCACCAGTTCCCTGGCGTCTTTATAGTTATATTGCGCAGATTTCAGGCGCTCGGAGGCGGCACGCATCTGCTCGAGGTCCTTGAAGTTAAAAACCGACTGACTTACAGAGGCACGAGCGTCGAAATAATTGAAGGGACCAATCACTCTGGGAATGGGAAACGGGAAAACGTTGCTCTTGAAGCCAAACGCGGTCAGGCTTTCTGTCTCCACATTTTCCTGCAATTGAGCCTGCAGGTTCGGCAGCAGATTACTAAGCTCTTTCCATCTTTCGCCCCTCGCCGTAATTGCCTGATCTCCTGAAATAAGAAGCCCGAGATTGTTGCGCAGTCCGCGGTCGATGGCCTCCTTGAAGTCCAACTGCAGCACTTCCGGAGTCGCCTTGCCTTCGGGCTCGCTTCCGGTGAAGGGGCTCTGCGAGCCGGGTAGAGAAATGGATGGCGTGGGCACGGAGTTCTGTGCCACGAGGCCTGTACCGGTGAACGGCAACAGTAGAGTCCAGGCGAGAAGTCTACAATTGGGGCGGGTTAGAAGACCGTGCATTTCGATTCTGAAAGAATCCCATTATAAATCTTTAGGAAGGCCTTTCTCAGCACATAGAACTATAACGCGTTGTTTTTGATTCACTTATGGCACAGAGAGATGCAAAAAGCCAGGGCAGCGGCAATTCCCAGGCGTTGCCTTCTTGAATCAGTCCTACACTTTGGCCCAAGTAGAGTGTGACCTTCGGAACCTCCCGCCGGTTGGTTTATGAAGGTAGAGTAAAGGAGAATCGCTTCACCGCCCTTAACCACTCCATCCTGCCCATGCCCTCTGCAGACGCGAAGCAAGCTAAGAAGCCGGTCGACCGTCGCCGACGTCGGCATGCCCGGTACCGCGGAGATTTTCGGGTCTCTGTCAGCCATCTTCTTGGAGACGAGTACCAAAAGATCGAAGGGCATTGCAGGGATCTGTCGGAAGCCGGGATCGGCATCATTCTGGCGGCGGAACTGAAGGGTGGTGAGGTGGTGGGCTTAAGCTTCTTGCTTCCGGGAGCACCCCAACCGTTCGAAGTGAGGGCGGTGGTCCGCCATCGACGAGGGTATCAATATGGTTTTGAGTTCCTCTCACTCTCCCCAGAGCAGCGTGATCTGCTGGAGAGCTTTTTCAAAGGCCTGCAACCTGTTGACTAAAGCTTTGAGCAGAAGGTGACTTAGGTCATCTTGTGGATAGATGACTGGTAGTTCAACCTAGAAGCGCGCTTCTGCTAGGGATCGTAGCGCTGACCTCGATGACAGATTCAAAGGCAAACGTGTCGGCTGGAACGGATTGGACGGGATTGCTGGCGGATCCGGACCTGGCACGAAACCTTGGAAAGCTATTACAGATCTATCGCGACGCGCCTCCCGACCGCAGGGAACAGGCTTTACTTGCGGCCATGCGCGAGATCAAAGAGGGTTCCAACCCAGCGCCAGCCCCGGCCAAGGTCACCGAGGCTGCACCTCATCCGCTGCCTACCGAAACCTCAGCCATACCTCCGTTCGAGCCCGATATTTTCAGCTCAAACTGGGGACAAGATCGACGGCGTCATCCCAGAATTAAATGCTTCGTGGCAGTGGAGTTGCGCGTGGATGACGGGGACGTTCCGATCTGGGGCAACCTGTCCAATACCAGCATGGGGGGATGTCAGGTGGAAACGGCGTCTCATATACGCGGAGGCGCCAAAGTCGAAATCGGGCTATGGGTTGCAAGCGGCAAGATCTGGGTAAAGGGTTTAGCCCTCAACGGAGTGGTCACTCGGAGTGCGCCTACTGCTGGCCTACGCATCCGTTTTGCCGGAATGGAGCGGCCCGAGAAAGAGAATCTTCGGCAGTTTCTGAAGTATATCCAGGAGACCACGCGGGCTTCGAGTAGCGAAAGCAGCTATTTGCAACTGCTAAAGTAATCGCCCACATTTGTATTTCACCGCCCCGCTTTTCTTGAAGTTCCTTCAGATTTTCACAGGTCTTTGCTGCTCTGTTACGCCACTGTAACGACACAGTCCTCCGGAAATTGATACACTCGGGAGCGTGTGTGAAACCCTTTTCTGCCCTGGAACTCTAATACGGCTAACTGAGGAAAACCACCAGTAAACCAAGATCGTCCGCGAGAGGAGCGCTCCCCATGGTAGCCACTGAACAACCCTTGATAACCGGCCAGCAACTGGACACGCTCAGCATCAATACGATTCGCACCTTGGCGATCGACGCTGTACAGCAAGCCAATAGCGGGCACCCCGGCGCACCCATGGGGCTGGCCCCGGTCGCCTACTGCTTGTGGCAAGAGTTTCTGCGATACGACCCCGAGGATCCAACGTGGCTGAATCGCGACCGTTTCGTTTTGTCGAACGGACACGCCTCGATGCTGCTTTACGCGATGCTGTATCTGGCAGGCGTCCGCGAAGTGGATGAGAACCATCAGGTGCTCAGAGAACTCGCGGTCCCCCTGGAAGAGATCAAGCGCTTCCGCCAGTTGGGCAGCCGCACCCCGGGACATCCGGAGTCGCACATCACGTCCGGGATAGAGACAACGACCGGCCCGCTCGGCCAAGGGGTAGGAAACAGTGTGGGAATGGCGATCGCGAGCCGGTGGCTGGCTGCGAATTTCAACCGGCCTGACTACGAAGTATTCAATTTCAACGTCTACGCAATCTGTTCGGACGGCGACCTGATGGAGGGTATTGGGGGCGAAGCCGCGTCTCTGGCCGGTCATTTAAAACTTTCGAACCTCTGCTGGATCTATGACAACAATCGCATCACGCTGGATGGGCCGGCGAGTTGGTCGTTCAGCGAAGACGTGGCTACGCGCTTCATCGGCTACCAGTGGAACGTAACGCGGGTCCACGATGCGAACGACCTCGAGATGCTGGCGAGGGCGTTTGAAGTCTTCGCCAAGACGACGGATCGTCCGACGCTGATTATCGTGGATAGCCACATCGGATATGGATCTCCGCACAAGCAGGACACGAATGCAGCTCATGGAGAGCCGCTGGGCGAGGAAGAAGTCCGGCTAGTTAAGAAATTTTATGGCTGGCCGGAGGATGCCAAGTTCCTGGTGCCAGAAGGTGTGCGAGAACACTTCCGGGATGGAATTGGCAAGCGGGGGCGCGAAGCTCACGCGCAGTGGTCGAAGATGTTTGCAAGCTACTCGCAGAAATATCCGGAATTGGCGGATCGTCTGCAGCGCATGCAACGCCGCGAGCTGCCTGAGGGATGGGACAAAAATTTGCCGACGTTCCCCGCGGACGCGAAGGGCGTGGCGACGCGAGAGAGTTCAGGCAAAGTGCTGAACGTGCTGGCGCAAAATATTCCGTGGCTGATTGGCGGCTCGGCTGACCTAGCGACTTCGAACAAGACGGCGTTGAAATTTGAAGGCGCCGGAGATTTCGAGGCTGGCAACTATGCTGGACGCAATCTGCATTTCGGCGTCAGGGAACACGTGATGGCTGCGACCGTGAACGGGCTCGTCGTTTCGGGAATCCGGGCGTTCGGTGCAACTTTCTTTAACTTCAGCGATTACATGCGGGCCAGCATACGGCTCTCGGCGCTGATGGAAATTCCCTCGATCTTTATATTCACTCACGATTCGATCGGAGTGGGAGAAGATGGACCCACGCATCAGCCGATCGAGCAGCTGGCGTCCCTGCGCGCGATGCCTAATTTGATTGTCCTGCGTCCGGGCGATGCCAATGAGGTGGTGGAGGCGTGGAAGATCATCGCTCACCTGCAGCATCAACCTGCAGCATTGGTGCTGACTCGGCAGAATCTTCCAACCTTTGACCGCACGAAGTATGCCGCAGCATCAGGAACGGCGAAGGGTGCTTACGTGCTGGCTGATGCGCCCGGGGGCAAACCTGACGTGATTCTGCTGGGCACGGGCAGCGAAGTCTCGCTTTGCGTCGAGGCTTATGAAAAACTCAAGAGCGCGGGCATTGCCGCCCGCGTGGTGAGCATGCCCTCTTGGGAGATTTTTGAAAAGCAGGACAAATCTTATAGAGAAAGTGTTCTACCCCCTTCGGTTACAGCGCGCGTTTCCGTGGAAATGGCTGCCACGTTTGGATGGGAACGCTGGGTCGGATTGAAGGGGCGAAAAATTGGCATGCATCGTTTCGGCGCGTCGGCGCCCTTGAAAGACTTGCTGAAGTTTTTTGGTTTCACCGTGGAAGCGGTAGTGGAAGAAGCCCGAAAAGCAATAGCGGAGAAATAGGCTGTCGAATGATTCGGCGCTTAACCGGGGTCGCTGAATTCGATAGATTCACGTTTCAAGAATCGTAGTTCGAGAATCGATGACGTCCGCCGTCAGTATCGATCAGGAGAATTATTATGCAACCGACTGGAGTTTTAGAGACTGCAAAAGCTACGAATCCTCTCAAGGCACTGCTGAGCTACGGACAGTCGATGTGGCTCGATTACATCCGGCGTGACTTGTTCACGAGCGGAAAGCTCAAGGCGATGATCGATGATGACGGCCTTCGCGGGATGACTTCAAATCCGTCGATCTTTGAGAAAGCGATCGGCGAGAGTTCGTTGTACGACGATATGTTGAAGTCTCTCGCTTCCCGGCCTGATCTTGACGCTACGGCCCGTTATGAACAGATCGCGATTCGAGATATTCAAGACGCCGCCGATATCCTGAAGCCGGTGTATGAGAGTTCCAAGTTTCACGACGGATTTGTCAGCTTGGAAGTTTCGCCGCTGCTCGCCCTGAAGACGCAGGAGACGATCGAGGAAGGGCGCCGTTTGCGGAAAGCCGTGGGCCGCGAGAATGTAATGATCAAGGTTCCGGGCACGTCCGAAGGTTTGCCGGCGATTCGGCAGTTGATCGGCGAAGGTATCAACGTCAACGTCACCTTGTTGTTTGCGCAGGAGGTTTACGAGGAGGTGGCGGAAGCTTACATCGCCGGACTCGAAGACCTGGCAAAGCGCGGAGGCAACCTCAAGAAAATGGCGGGAGTCGCCAGCTTCTTTATCAGCCGCATCGATACGCTGGTGGATTCCATCATCGACGACAAGCTGAAAGCGAGCACCGATGCGAAGCAGCAAGAGTTGCTGAAGAGTTTGAAGGGCAAAGTGGCCATCGCTAACGGAAAGCTCACCTACCAGCGCTATCAACACATCTTCAGTGGGCCGCGGTGGGAAGCCCTGGCTTCCAAAGGCGCGCAAAGCCAGCGTGTGCTGTGGGCCAGCACCAGCACCAAGAATCCTGCCTATCGGGACGTCATGTATGTGGAAGAATTGATCGGGCCCGACACGGTGAACACGATGCCGCCGGCAACGATCGACGCATTTCGCGATCACGGGCGGCTTCGCAATAGTCTCACCGAGGATGTAGCCGGAGCGCAGAAGGTAATGGACGATCTGGCGAAAGCCGGCATTTCGATCAAAGAAGTGACTACCAAGCTGACCGCGGACGGGGTGAAACTGTTCGCCGACGCGTTCCACAAATTGTTGGCGGTCGTAGAAAAAAGCGTCGAACAAAAAGGAAAGAAAGCGTGAGCCGTTTCAAGACGTCGCTGCCGGAAAGTCTTGCTGCTTCGGTAAAGACGCCCGTCGGCAACGAGCCCTTTTTGAACCGCCGCTGCCAGCGTCTAGCTTCGGTTATTTCGAAGTGCCCGCGGGCGCTTTGGCTATTCTGCTGTTAAGGAGCAATAAATGCAGCTGGGAATGGTAGGTCTGGGCCGCATGGGCTCGAACATGACGCGGCGACTGATGCGCGGCGGACATCAACTCGTGGTCTCGGATCTCAGCTCAGATGCGGTAAAGCAATTAGCCGGGGAAGGTGCCGGCGGTGCTTCGTCTCTGGAGGAGCTGATTGGAAAGCTGAAAGCGCCGCGCGCGGTGTGGGTGATGGTTCCGGCGGGCGGCCCTACGGAGCAGACCGTACAGAAACTGGCGCAGCACATGCAAGCCGGCGACACCATTATTGACGGCGGTAATTCCTATTTCAAAGACGATGTGCGCCGCGCAGGTGAATTGAAGAGCAAGGGCATTCACTATGTGGACGTGGGCACCAGCGGCGGGGTCTGGGGACTGGAGCGCGGATACTGCATGATGATTGGCGGACCTGATGAAGCGGTGGAGCGACTCGATCCTATTTTCAAAACTCTGGCACCTGGCAAGGGCGACATTCCCCGCACGCCGGGAAGGGAGAAACTTGGCGGCACGGCCGAGGATGGCTACATCCATTGCGGCCCTTCCGGTTCCGGCCATTTTGTGAAGATGGTGCACAATGGGATCGAATACGGCATCATGCAGGCTTATGCCGAGGGTTTCGACATCTTCAAGAACGCTACCAGTAAAGAGCTGCCGGAAGATATCCGTTACGACTTGAACCTGCCTGATATTGCGGAAGTTTGGCGCCGTGGCAGCGTGGTGAGTTCGTGGCTTCTGGATCTCACCGCGATGGCGTTGACTGAAAATCCGACGCTCTCCGAATACGAGGGTTATGTGCAGGATTCCGGGGAAGGGCGCTGGACAATCCAGGCGGCAGTCGAGGAAGCCGTCCCCGCGGAAGTGCTGACCGCGGCGTTGTACGTGCGTTTCCGGTCGAGGCAGCAACATACCTTCGCGGAAAAGATGCTTTCCGCTATGCGGCAGAAATTCGGCGGGCACGTGGAAGCCGGTGCAGGCAAGAAGAAGACCGCATAGCAACCCTGGGAAAATCTTAAAGGACTCTACAATGGCGCAATTGGCGGAACAACCCACGACGGCGCTGCCCCGCATCGGGAAGCAAGGGGATCCTTGCGTGATGGTCATTTTTGGCGCTGCCGGTGATCTTACAGCGCGCATGTTGATTCCCGCGCTCTACAATCTGGCCCGCGCCAATCTTCTTTCGAAGGAGTTTGCGGTACTGGGTGTGGCCCGGGCGAAGATGACGGACGAGGATTTCCGCAAAAGGGTTTACGACGATGTGAAGGAATACTGCGGCGACTGCATTGAAGATTCCATGTGGGACAGCTTCTCGCGCCGCTTTTATTATTTTGCCGGCGATTTCAAGGACGACAAACTTTATCCTCAGGTTAAGGACCGGTTGGCCGAGATCGATCGGAATCACGCGACGCATCAGAACTTTTTCTATTATTTAGCGACCGCTCCGAGTTTCTTCGGCCAGATTGTTGAAAAGCTCGCGGGCAATGGGTTGATGGAACAAAACAATGATCACTGGCGCCGGGTGATCATCGAGAAGCCATTCGGCCACGATCTGGAGTCAGCGAAAGCGCTGAATCAGCAAATTCTCAAGGTGGCCGATGAAAAGCAGATTTATCGCATCGACCACTACCTGGGAAAAGAGACCGTACAGAACATCATGGCATTCCGCTTTGCCAACGGAATCTTTGAACCCATCTGGAACCGGCGGTACATTGATCACGTACAGATTTCTGTGGCGGAAACAGTAGGAGTGGAAGGGCGCGGCAGTTATTTTGACCACGCGGGCTCGCTGCGCGACATGGTGCCCAACCACATCATGCAACTCATCAGCCTGACCGCGATGGAGCCTCCTATTTCGTTTGACGCCAATGCCGTGCGCGATGAACAGGCCAAGATTCTGCATGCCATCCAACCCATCAGCGACGAGGAAGTTCTGAGCCGCTCCGTGCGCGGGCAATACGGCGAGGGCACGATCGGCGGGCAGCATGTTCCCTCATACCGCTCCGAACCGGATGTTACGCCCGACTCGCGGACGGAAACTTTCGTTGCCATGAAGCTGCTGATTGACAACTGGCGGTGGGCTGACGTTCCCTTCTACCTTCGCACCGGAAAGCGGATGCCGGCCCGCAACACGCATATCGTGATCCAGTTTCGGCAAGCTCCCTTTGTTCTGTTTCGCGATACGTCGGTGGAACACCTGATGCCGAACCAGTTGGTATTGCACATTCAGCCGGAAGAAGGGATTTCATTGCAATTTGCAGCCAAGGTGCCCGGCCCGGTGATGCGGCTGGGAACAGTGGACATGAACTTCGAATATCAGGAATACTTCGGAAAGCAACCCAGCACAGGTTACGAGAGGTTGCTGCATGACTGCATGATCGGCGATCAAACACTGTTTCAGCGGGCGGATATGGTGGAGGCGGGCTGGAACGTGGTAAACCCAATGCTGGATCTTTGGAAAGCGTTGCCCCCGAGAAATTTTCCGAATTATGCGTCCGGGACCTGGGGACCGAAAGAGGCCGACGAACTTCTGGAGCGCGACGGCCGGCGCTGGAGGAACTTCGAGAAATGATTCTGGCCGGCGATATTGGAGGGACCAACGCGAGACTGGCCTATTTTCAACCGCAAAATGGAAATCTCCAGTTAGTCACCGAGAGTGTTTTTCCCAGCCGTGAGTACAGCGAGTTCGGCGACATCGTCTCCCGCTTCCTGAAAGATTCTCCCCTGCAGCCCGAAGTTGCCTGTTTTGGCATTGCTGGACCGGTACGTGATGGGCGGGTTGAGACTTCCAATCTACCTTGGATCATCGAGCAGTCCCGGCTTTCGAGGCAGATTCAAATTCCGGCGACGCTGCTGATCAATGACCTCGAGGCCAATGCATGGGGCATTGGTGGCCTCACCTCGAAGGATCTCACTCCTCTCAATTCCGTCGCGAAGTCAGTCGGGAATCAGGCGGTCATCGCACCCGGAACCGGACTTGGAGAAGCGGGATTGTTCTGGGACGGAAGGCAGCATGAGGTTTTTGCCTGCGAGGGTGGACACGTGGACTTCGCGCCGCAAGGAGATTTGCAGATCGAACTGCTGAAGTTTCTTGCTGCCCGGTACGGGCATGTCAGTTACGAACGCGTCCTCTCCGGACCCGGTCTGGTGAATGTGTACGAGTTTCTGCAGAAAAAGGGCGGCGGGGAACATGCAGGATTCGATGAGCGGCTCGGCAAGGGAGATCCGGCCGCGGCGATTTCGCAAGCCGCGCTCGATGGCACCAGCCGACTAGCGGAAGAGGCCCTCGATCTGTGGATCTCGGTGTACGGCGCCGAGGCAGGCAATCTGGCTTTGAAGGCGATGGCGACCGGCGGAATCTTTCTGGGTGGGGGCATCTCGCCGAAGATTCTTCCCAAGCTTGCCGGGCCAGTGTTCATGGATGCTTTTCTGCAGAAGGGCCGACTGCGTCCGCTTCTCGAGAGCATCGCAGTGCACGTGATTACCAACGACAAAGCAGGTCTGCTGGGAGCCGCTCGTTGTGCTGCGGCTAAAGGCAGCACCGTGTTGACGGGTGCGTCGTGAGCGCGTCGGCCGAGATTCGGAGGTTGAGTACGCCGCAGGAACTTTTTCAGGCGGCCGCGGAGGAGGTCTTAAGTTCCGCGAAGGACGCAATAACCCAGCGCGGACGATTCACCATTGCACTCTCCGGCGGTTCCACTCCCAAGAATCTGTACACACTCATCGCTGCTAATGCGAGCACCAGCCTGCCTTGGGCACAGATATTTTTTTTCTGGGGGGACGAGCGTCATGTTCCTCCAACCGACCCGGAAAGCAATTATCGGATGGCGAACGAGACCTTGTTGTCCAAGGTTCCGGTTCCGCCGTCCAATGTCTTCCGAATCCCCACAGAAAATCCAGATGCTTCGGCGGTGGCAGAAACGTACGAGAAGACTCTACAGAAGTTTTTTGCCGTGCAGCCCGGCGAATTCCCGCGCTTCGACCTGATTCTTCTGGGCATGGGGCCCGACGGACATTGCGCATCACTGTTTCCGGAAACTGAGGCGTTGCAGGAGAAGTCGCGACTGGTGGTTGCCAACTGGGTCGAGAAGCTGCACACGAACCGAATCACGCTTACGCTCCCCGTCCTGAATGCCGCGCGGCGAGTCGCTTTTCTGGTCAGCGGTTCGGACAAGGCAGCGGTTCTCCATGAAGTTCTGGAGGGCGATGCGCCAGGCGAGAAATATCCCTCCAAACTGGTGCGGCCCAGCGATGGCAAACTGATCTGGTTCGTGGATCGCGGAGGGGCCAGCCAGCTCTCAATGGCCGCCTAATGGCCGGTTCGGACGCGGACCTATCCTCGCCAGTCGCCAATCTCCTTTAGGCCCTTGCCGCGCGCGTGTTGGAAAAGGCGGACGCGATGGCGGGAGTGCTCGAATTCATGGATGTCCGCCCACACCTCAGCCTGCCAGGCCCGGTCGTGGGTGGCGGACTCTCCGCAAGTCGCGCAACGGGTATGCAGGCTGACGACCGAGGGTTCCACTACAACGGCACCGGGCAACTCCAGGAAAATGCAGCGAACCTCCTGGATCTCCTCGTTTTCGTCCAGCAAGTGCTCGTAACGCAGGAGATAAAAGAATCCCAACTTGCGGGCCTCGGCTTCCGCCTCGGCGCGGGTATGAAATGGCCCATACTCCGCCCGCAGTTGCTCGGTAGAGTCACAGGCCATCCAGAAAGTCTCTTTGTAAGCCACGTCCGCCCCGCCTCGGGGATTGCGGAGCCGGCTCTCAACCACTGGTGAGCCCGCTCTCTCAGATCGGATGTATGAGTGCAATTCGCAGGCCGAGGGAGGCATCCATGTAAGCCATTTAATATCAGTATTTTAACTCAACGGTTAGTTGTTGAAGCGCGGCTCGGACGGAAACCTTTTGCAGACGCTTCCGCGGTGAAAGGGGCTTGAGCGCAGTTAATTGCCTGCTGTGGGTAACAAGAGCTGCCTGAATCAGCCACGTCGGCATCTTCAGCACCCTGTCAACTGGCTCTTGTTCGTCCGAAGACGTCCGGAGGCTGATCGGCCTCACCGCGCCAATTCTTACCGCCGTGACCGGCAACATACATCGCCAATTCGAGACGGGTCCAGACGCCCAACTTGTCAAAAGTGCTTCGCAAGTGATTCTTGATCACCTGCTCCGTCGTGCCCATGAGTTTGCCGATTTCACGGTTTGTAAGCCCCTGCCAGACGAATGTGGCCACGTTAATTTCCTTCTCTGTCAATCGTTCGCGAGGCATCATGAAATCACCTCTTGATTCTCAAAAGCGGCAATCGCCAGCTTGACCCGCTTGCGCCCATCCCTGATACCGGCGCGCAGGAAAAGCGTTCGCAAGTGTTGCTTCACGGTGCGTGGGCTGATGCTCAGCTGACCCGCGATTTCCTTGTTGCTGCAACCCTGGACCAACAGGTCGAGCACCTGTTGATCTCGGGGGGTGACTTTCATTTCATTGAGGTCCATCATGCTGTCTCCTGATCTCACTCTGTTGGTTTCTCTGCCATTGCCTTGCGCCGTTTTAGCGATTGCACATCCTTCGCCAAAGCTTCGCCGAGAGTTGTTGCTTCCTAAGACCAACCTGAACATGCACTTAAGGACAAGGAGGAAGGACTTCAGAAAAAATTCAGAATGTCCGTGCTAGGCTGGTTCATCCCATATTGGTTCAAGGACGCGCTGCTAAGAATGGTTCATCCACATCCGGACGGTGTTTTCCGATTCTCGTTCCAGTCGATCCAGGCCAACCAAAGTGGAGTTCAGGGACTCAGTGAGTCACTATAAAGTCCATGTTTTGAGACGCCTGGGGACGCCAGCGGATGCGGCGACTAAGCCTCGGGGTAAGGCCTGAAGGGCCGGATTTTGTTTTTTCAATCAGAGCGCTTTGTTGTCCCAAAATGAATACGAGTGCTGTGGCATCTTTTTCCAATCTGGGGTTGACGGTGATTCCCAACGCTGCTTTTGCACAGCCGTCGTCGGCGGTAGTGCGAGTCTCACGCGCGATCAAAGTACCGAGCTCGATCGGGGCGTTTCTTTTTTTGTTGATCTCCGTCGTGTCTGCGAACGCCCAAGGCGGTCCGCCTTATTACACCAATGATCCGGGTACTCCCGGCCATCTCAATTGGGAAATCAATGTTGGCTACATGCCCTTTTTCTATAGCGATCAATCCGTATCCCATACGCCCGACCTGGATATCAATTTCGGCATTGGCGATCGCATCCAGCTGACCTACGAGAACGCCTGGCTGCGAGTCCAAAATCCTTCGACGAAGTATGGCTTGGGTCAATCCAATCCTGGCGTCAAGTGGCGCTTTTACGATGCCGGGGAGTCAGGTCTGGCCATTTCGGTTTTCCCCCAGCTCTTCCTCAATAATCCAAATGATGCGGTCCGGCGCGGAATTACTCCCACAAGCGAGGCGTTCCTTCTGCCTTTGGAGTTTTCCAAGAAATTCGGCCCCATCGATGTGGACTACGAAATCGGATATCAGTTCGTCCACAAAGGAGCGGACGGCTGGTTGACGGGACTCGTCATCGGGCACGAGTTCTCTCCAAAACTTGAAGGCGACATCGAGTTCTATAACCAAGGGACGTTCCATCCATCCGAAGTCCAGCCTACCCTGGACATTGGTGGCCGCTACAAAATCCATAGCCCAATCATCCTTCTCTTCATGGCCGGACGCAGCTTGGAACCGACCCGGAGCAATCAGTCGTATTTCCTCGGCTACTTCGGCGTTCAATTCTTGCTGCCGCCCAGGTCGTACAAGGCCGACCGACCGGAAAACGATGCGCCGACCTCATCCTCGCCCTAATTACGGACGAACTACGTGCTTACGGAAGTAATATCGGAGCACTCGGCGCGCCGGAATGCCGGGCTCTGGGTCTAACCACTTCACTCTCTGTAAACCATTGAGCTAAGACTAGTTGAACGACGCGCTTCTGCTCTCCGACCGCGTAAGAAAGCTTGCGCCGGGTTCCATAGGACGGCAACACGAGAGTTCAGGAATCAAGTTCTTGGAGGGAGGAATTGCAATAGAATAAGCTTGGGATTTGTGTGCGCGCCCGCGGGTTGTGGCGCGCGAAAAGATTTGTGACGGACGACAAAAACAAACCGCGCCTGGACGAGCAGACTTTTGCAAAGCTGTTGGAGGCTGCTTATGTGATGCAGGAGCACAACCGCGAGATCAGGCGGGGAGAAGCGAGTGCGAAGCTGCGAAACGGGAAAATACCAGAGGACGATCATTCGCCTCCCAACAGCGGCTACGCGAAGATTTTGGCTGATATTGTGGAGGCGCAACACGAGATTCAGCTTGGAAATCTGGAATGCGACCGGGCGATGGCAATGGTCGCAGAAAAAATCGCGCGAATCACATCTGCCAGTGGCGCTGCGATTGGCATGGTCGAAGGAAACACGATGCGGTATCGTGCCGGAGCCGGCGCTGCGGCCCTGCCTCTGGGGACTGAAGTCTCTTTGGAAGGCGCTATTTCCGCGATCAGCGTACGCACCGGTCAGGTACTGCGTACGCCCAACGTGGAGACGGAAACACAATTCGATCCTTCCTTGTGCCGCCCGCGGCAGATCCTGTCGCTGATCGCGGTGCCGATCTATCACGATGGAAGTATTGTAGGGGCTCTGGAACTTTACTTCGGGCGCTTGCAAGGTTTCGGCGAACAGGATATTCAAACCTGCCAACTGATGGCGGGATTGGTGAGCGAGGCTATTGGCCGCGGGGCCGAATGGGAGTTAAAGAAATCCGTGGCAGCTGAGCGCTCGGCGATGTTGACCGCGATCGAAAAGCTCAAGCCAAATCTTTCCGCTCTCGCGGACGATCAGACTCCTCAGATCGCTGTGAAGAACAACGTCGTGGAACCCACCGTGGTGGAAACGGGCACTGAGGAACCGAGCGTCGTGGAAACGAAGGGAGTGGAAAACTCCTCCTGCTGGAAGTGCGGAGAAGCGCTCGTCGAGGAAGAGCAGTTCTGCGGCAAGTGTGGCGCTTCGCGCGCGGGAGCAAATGTCCAATCCAGCATCCAGAGCAAGCTTGCATCGGCAATGCGCATGCACTCCGTTCATGAACATTCCTCTGCCAGCGAAAGCGAAACTCCGCCGCAGACCGCGGCCGCGTTTGCTGCGGAAGCCGAGGATCGGCTGGCTCAACTGCTGTCTTCATCGGCGTTGCAGGAAGATGCTCCGCCGCCGGAGCCATCAAACGGTGCAGGCGCGAACAAGGGAGCGATTGAACTGGCGTCATCCACTGCGCTGCATCGCGGTGATGACGATCCGGATGTTGACTCAGTCTCGACAATAGAATCGAAACCGCAGGACGTGACCTGGAGCTCCGCCGCGAAGGCGCGTAATTTTCTGGACGCTCTGACGGAGCCGCGCTCGCTTAGCTCGTTTGGCCGTCTGTGGCGCGCCCGGCGAGGCGACTTCTATCTGGCGGTAGCGGTGATTTTGATGTTTTTCGTGATTCGTTGGGGCATGCTCTCCAGCAATTCAGTGGGAGCGACCGGCAAAGGGACGGCAATTTCCGCAGCCGCGAACCGGCACAAACCGCCGAATCCGAACGCGGATCTTTCGCTCTTTGATAAGCTCTTAATCGGTCTCGGACTCGCCGACCCTCCCGATGCTCCGGTGGAGTATAAGGGGAATCCCAACACACAAGTTTGGATCGACCCGCACACAGCGCTTTATTATTGCCCCGACTCCGATCTCTACGGCAAGACTACGAAGGGCAGGTTCGCCAGCCAGCGTGATGCGCAAATGGATCAGTTTGAACCGGCTTCCAGAAAAGCGTGTGACTGAGGTGATTTTCAAGCTAGTTCCACGCGATGGAATTGACAACCTTGCTTGCCGGGAGTGCAATCATAGTTTCTGAGCTTCTTGTGGAGAAACAATTGTGGCGCAGCCAATCGATGAGCCGAATGTGAGAATCTTGCCCGATCCGGAGCTGAATCCGCTACTGAATCCTCTTCTGGCGGCACATATGGGGCGATGGGCGGAGGTGTATTTCACGAATCCCCCCGAAAAGCGCGCGGAAGCTGTATCCGAGCTGGTCCGAGAGCTGACGAACAACCCTACGGCAGTCGAAGTCGCTGCCCGACCTACGCGCGAGGAGCGGATTCCCGTAATTCCGCATGAAGTGCTAGAAGAAGCCTTTGAAGAGTCGCCGGAGCAAGCTGCCCCCGACGAGCTAACCGTGGAAGAGGCTGGTGTGCTGTGCGGAAGCTGCGGACAGAGGAATTCAACTCAGCAAAGATTTTGTGGAATGTGTGGCGAGCGCCTTACGGCCGCTCCCGAATTCGATGAACGGCAAATTGCGGAATCAGTTCCGGCTACGCGTTGGGATGCGCCTGAACAAATCCAGGCTGGCGAATCCAGTACTAGCGAGTCACATTCCTCTCCCTTTGTTTATCGTAGAGAGGACTTCTTCGGATCAGAGAGACCTTCCTCGTCCCCGGCGGAGCAGAGGCCAACGGAATTCGCCTCGTTCTCGCAGTATGAACCTGAGCCTTCTTCCAACAATTACAGAGTCTACGCGGGAGCGGCAGTGGCGGTCATTCTCGCTGTGCTGATGTATGCGACCTGGCGCAGCAATACAGCGTTCTGGAGTAGCGGCAGCGCGCCGGCAGCGCTGCCTCAAGCCGCTCCGACACCGTCAAACGAATCGCGGGCGGCGACGGTCCCGAAACCGCCAGAAACATTGGCCGCCCAGCCGAGTTCAACGAACAGTGGTGAACCGGCAAATTATTCAACCGCGTCAGCGCCACAGAATCAAGAACAAACCAGCGAGAGCACGGGAGATAATCGCGGGAAGCCCCGTCCTGCGCCTGCGCCGCACATCGTGCCGGTGAGTGTTAGTTCCGCCGCAGGTACTGCCGAGCAGAGCGGCTCGGAAGAACTGGCAACAGCGCAAAGGTACTTAAGTACAAGCCCGGGTCAGGCTCGCGATAGCCAGCAAGCGGCTTCCTGGTTATGGAAGGCGGTGGCTAAGAAGAACCTGACCGCAACTTTGCTCCTGTCCGATTTGTATCTTCGGGGTGACGGAGTCACCAAGAGTTGCGATCAAGCTCGTTTGCTGTTGGATGCTGCTGCCCGCAAAGGTGGGACGGGAGCGGCGGAACGACTACGGAACCTGCCGGCCTTCGGTTGTCAGTAAGTGGCCGGCGAAATCCATTGGGCGGACCCCTCCGGCATCACGGGGTGCAACTGCGCACTGGGCCGCCGCGATTCATACCACAGCGCCAGTTCGACTCGGTTCCAGAGTCCCAGCTTGTCATAGATCACGCGAAGATAATTCTTGACGACGTGCTCGGTGGTCCCGATCGCCTGGGCCACGTCGCGATTCTTCAAGCCTTGTGCTACTAGTTCGATAACACGGTGTTCTCGCTCGCTCGGGATGCGATTTCCGTATCGTTCGTGGGGGAACATGATTGCCTCCGATATAAAAGTGTAGCGAGTTTGACTCGCTTGATTCCGTCGTTGATCCCAAAACGGAGAAAAAGGCGGTTAAAATGAGCCTTCACGGTTCTCCGAGCCATCTTGAGCTGCTTTGCGATTTCCGCGTTATCGCAGCCTTGCAATAGCAATTCGACGATTTCTTTCTCGCGCGGTCCTAGGCGCACGGACTGCTCGTTCTTCACTATCCCTGCTCCTTGGCTAGAATGGGTTAGCACCCCTCTGTAAGTGGTTGTTCGCACTCTTTCTAGCACCTACCGTGCCACTTTGAGACGCAAGGCGCAGTGATCAAAGAACAGGCATTTCCACAGGCGTCCAAAGGCTTCAGGTCAGCAATCGCAGCGATTCCCGGGCGACTCACGTTCGACCCTGTTGCTCCAGGGACAGTCCCGCAGGCTCGCATAAAGCGTGAAAACCCTCACAATCAGCGCACTTTCTTCGACCCATCCCAATTCGGGAGGATTAGGACTTTCGCCTCTGCGACATTTGTCGCGAAAATTGCTCTGGAGTGTTGGCGTCTTGTAAAAAGGTTGCCTTGCGAGGATACTTTTCGAGAAAGGAAGAACTCAGGTAAACCCCCTAGGTGAAAAATACTGGGACCTTAGGGTTGACCCAGAAGAATTTACATCTTTTGGTAGGGAGCGGAGAACAGCCTCTTTGCACGGCGGGAGCTCTGTTCAGCAGGAATGTCGTTCCGACCACAGCGAAACGCTGGGCGAAGAATTAACGTAAGCGTACTTCGCCCTGCTTTTCCGTCGCGGGATTTTAAAACCAGGAGAAGTGCTGTCTAGGCAGGACGGCGCGCCTCCGTCCGCTGCGCGTAGTAGTTGGGATGCTCAGATTCGAGCTTGCGGCCATTGTCGCTGAATCTGGGAAGATGAATGACCCCGATTTTTTGCAGCCAGAATTGCAGAGTGGTGGCGAGCACACCCAGTCCGTACTGCACGCTGCGCCGGAAATTGATGGATGATGCTTCTTTGAAGTACTTTGTTGGACAAGAGACTTCACCAATGCGGAAGCCGAAATGTACACACTGAGCCAGCATCTGGTTGTCGAAGACGAAGTCATCCGAATTCTCCAGCAGCGGCAAGTCGGTGAGAATCTTGCTGCTGAAGGCGCGGTATCCCGTGTGATATTCAGAGAGTTTGATGCCTAGAAACAGATTCTCAAACGCTGTGAGCAGCCGGTTGGCGATGTATTTGTAGAGCGGCATGCCCCCGCGCAATGCAGTTCCTCCGATGATGCGTGAGCCCAGCACCACGTCATAAATGCCGTAAGCCACCATGCTGGCCATCGCTGTGACCAACAGCGGGGTGTATTGATAATCAGGATGCAGCATGATGACGACATCGGCGCCTGCAGCCAGAGCTTCGCGGTAGCAGGTCTGCTGGTTGCGTCCGTAGCCATAATTTCGATCATGCTGGAACACTCGCAAGCCCAGGCGGTTGGCCACTGCGACCGTGGCATCGGAGCTATGATCGTCGACCAGGATGCAGATATCCACCAGGTCTGGGAGCTCCCCCACCGTGGCCTCGAGGGTTTTCTCTGCATTGTAAGCCGGCATTACCACCGCAATGCGTCTGCCGTTGATCATTTTCGCGCCGTTCCGATTTTATTGATGCGACATTCCATGATACCTGAGGTGGAGTCGTCCCCGCGCGCTCGCACTCTTGGAATGCCTGGAGGCTTTTTGCAGCCCATGGCTCCGATGACGAAATGATTAAAGGAAAGAAGTTCTCGCCAGGGCTTGCCCTAAACACGGTTGGGCGCGGCGGAAGGGGAGAGGACCGCGCCCATGGTTGGCAGGCAGAAGAAATTGAAGCAGCGATTCGACGAACCCAGGGCTTGTGCCGTGGATTTTCATCTACGGAACTGAGGCTGCCACCGGCGTTGAGAGTGCACTCTCTTGGCCGCTGGAGGCTACTGATGTCGCAGCGTAGTAGTAGGTTTGCCCGGAAACGACTGTGCTGTCGGTGTACGCGGTATTCGGGTTCACGCTGGAGTTGATCTTGGCAAATTTGCCGGTCGCCGTGGTGCCGCGGTAGACGTTGTATCCCGTTACGTCCGAACTTGGATTCCACGACAGGTTGACGTTGTATTGCGTCGCTGTGCCGATACCGGTGAGCGATTCGGGTGTCGATGAACTGGACGCATTACTCGCAAATGAGAGAGACCCGGAAACGGTCCCGCTGCTTTGGGGTGTGAAAGCCACATTGAATGAAACGCTCTGGCCCGCGGCGATCGTCATGGGAAAAGTAGCGCCATTCAGGACGAATTGCGAACTGCTGCTGGCACTGGAGGAAACCGTCACACTTGAACCAACGGCGCTCAAGCTGATGGATTGAGTGGTTGTGGTGCCATCGGGGACACTTCCGAAGTTCAGGGACGCGGGCGTAATAGTGAGTTGTCCCGGTGCGGGGGCGGTGCCGGTTCCAGTGAGTGGTTCCGCCGTCCCCGAATTGGACGCGTTGCTAGCGAACGAGAGAGAGCCGGAAACGGCCCCGCTGCTTTTGGGTGTGAAAGCCACATTGAATGAAATGCTTTGGCCCGCGGCGATCGTCATGGGGAAAGTGGCTCCATTCAAGGCGAACTGCGAAGCACTGCTGACAATGGATGAAACCGTCACACTTGAACCGACAGCGCTCAAGCTAACGGATTGAGTGACCGTCGTCCCATTCGGAACACTCCCGAAGTTCAGGGAGGCGGGCGTAACGGTGAGCTGTCCCGGGGCGGGCGCAGTGCCCGTTCCAGTGAGTGGTTCCGCCGTCCCCGAATTGGACGCATTGCTCGCTAACGAAAGAGAGCCGGAAACGGTCCCACTGTTTTTGGGTGTGAACGCCACATTGAATGAAACGCTCTGGCCCGCGGCGATCGTCATAGGAAGAGTGGCTCCATTCAAGGCGAACTGAGAAGCGCTGCTGACAATGGACGAAACCGTTACACTTGAACCAACGGCGCTCAAGCTGACGGATTGAGTGGCCGTCGTTCCATTCGGAACGCTCCCGAAGTTCAGGGAGGCGGGCGTAATAGTGAGTTGTCCCGGAGTCGTCGCTGCCGTTCCTGTCCCGACGAGAGGTATGGCGAGCGCGGGACCAGGAATAAACAGACCACCTCCAGTTAGGCCAGCCGATTTTGGAGCAAAGGTGACGTTCACGGTCACACTCTGCCCTCGGGCCAGAGTCAAAGGAAATGCGTCCGCGCTGGTGTTGATAGAGAATTCACCGCCTACCGTCTGCAATGGCCACAGTGTTAGAGCCCAGGGACGAGCGTTTGTCAGCACGATAGGTAGGGTGGATTTGGCTCCAATCGCCACTTGCCCGAACGACAGCGCCGAGGGGCTAGCGGTGACAGACTCGCTGTTCACGCCTGTACCCCCAACGTCAAGCACGAGTATCGCGTTCGATGCATTGCTGGAAAACTTGATCGTGCTCCCCGTCCATCTCAGCGAGGTGGGGGTGAAGCTTATACTCACGTCGGCACTCTGTCCCGCCGGCAAGGCGAGCGGCAAGTTTAAGCCGATCGCGGCAAACTCGGTGTTGCTCACCGCAGTTGCCGAGATTGTCACGCTCGTATTTCCGGTATTCGTCAACGTGACCAGCATGGTTTCGGTCTGGCCGAGAACGACGGCACCGAATTCAATCTGCGTGCGCGTACACACGAGCTGCTGCGCAGCTGCGTCAACGCTCGCGGGCACCGTGCAGAAGATCGCGAGAGCCAAGCCGATAATTAGAAGATGGATGGTGGGGACGACGAGAGAGCGAATACTGGACTGGGGGAGTCGCATGCCGTACAGCTTGAACTCTTCGCATTAAGAGGAGAAGATTCCGTCGGTACAGTAATGCCCCTGTCCGATAGTGCGATGTTCGCGATCGACGGGGTCAGGGTGGAGTGAACGGTCACGCGGATCACGGCTCGTTCACAACCTGAATAATTGGCGCCGAAACACTGTTCGCATACATCGGGCTATCGGTGTAGGACGCGGTCAGACTGTTCGATCCCTGCGGAATCTGTTTCGTGGTCAGTGTCGCGATACCACTGCCATTCACCGCCGCTACTCCGAGGCTCGTGGTTCCGTTCAGGAAGGTCACCCATCCGGTCGGAGTGGATGGTCCAGAGGTCGTCACTTGGGCCGTGAGGATTGTCGCTTGTCCGGAAGTAGAAGGATTCGGGCTCGAGCTGAGCACCGTCGTCGTTGGATATTTGGTCACCACCTCCGTGGTATCAGTGCCCTGGCTGCTCTTGAAGTTCGCGTCACCCGAGTAGGTCGCCACAAGGAGATGGTCTGCGGCAGCCAGGGCGGAGGTTGTGAGAGTGGCCACACCACCGTTTAGGCTTACCGTTCCAATCTTGACGCCGCCGCTGGTGAAGGTAACGTTCTCGCCGTTCGGAGGTGTCCCAAAGGTGGACGACACAGTGGCTGTTAAAGTAACTGACTGCCCCACGTAAATCGATGTGGGGGAAGCGGTCAGCTTTGTCGTGGTCACTGCCGGCAGAAGGTTCACAACCTCTTTCAAGGCCGGCGAAGTGGAAGGATAACTCAGGCTCGGGGCGCCGGAGTAGGACGCGCTTATCATGTACGTGCCACTGACGGAGTAGGTCGTGGCGTAGGTGGCCTTACCATTGGTCAATGGCACCGTGGCCAGCACCGTGGAGCCCTGATAAAAAACGACAGAACCGGTGGGAGTTCCGTTCGGCCCAGTGACAGTGGCAGTATAAGTTAGAGGCTGCGTCACATAGCCGGGATTAGCGTTTGCGGTCACTGTGGACTTTGTAGTGGCGATCAGTCCGTAAGCACTGACTTGTAGTTGGCTTCCCACATAGACCTTGCCATTCGCAATCACGGGGGCAGTGAACTTGATCGCGCCGCCCGGAACGTCTCTGTTTCCAGCCGCCTGGCTGCTTCTGTAAAGCAAGGTTGACAGGTTGGTAGCATCAAACGCGTAAAGTACCTGACAACATTTTGCCCCCGAGGATGCGTTACCGAGCAACCACACAATTCCATCGCTGTTGCCGTTCGCAGATACGACGGGGGTTCCGGTCCCGATTCCGAAGACACTACTGCTCTGCGAGGTGGGGGCAGTAGAAAGCAAGCCGGAGTTGCCAGCGTTGAACGAGAAGGCCATGAGGTTGGAAGCCGTCCCCGTGTCATTGTTGCTAGCCCAGTAGACATTCCCGTTCCAATATGCCGGCGAACCCCAAACTCCAACGCTGGCGTTGCTGATCTCCTGCACAATCTGCGTATCGACATTGACGCAGGAAGAGCAAAATCGACCCATGCCGTTGCGGTCCACCAAGTAAATGGTGCCCTCTTTCCCCATTTGCACCAGCAGCTGCTGATGAGGCGAGCCGGCGGGGAGATCCGGAAGCAACAACAGTCCTGCGGAGCCAAGATCGGAGTCCTCTCCACTCAAGACGTTTTGATTCCAGGGAGTGAACCAGTCGACAACAGGGAAAGTACCGTTGCTGGCGGGACCTAGCTGAACGATACTGTCTCCGTAGTTGTTCGAGGTAGAACCGCTGTAGCTGCCGTTTCCAGTGGCAAAATAATAATTTCCGTTGGCATCGGCGGCGACGCCATCCCCGGACATCCAGACCCCGGACTCGGCACCATTTGGAGAAGAATTAAGCACGCCTTCTTGAGCGAGAGTGGAAGCGTTGTAGGACATCACCCATCCGTGATACGGCGAGACGTCACAATTCGAGGCCCAGGCAATCGTCACTTGGCCATTCGCCAGCAGCAGTGCTGGACGGTTGAGGTGTTGGAGCGGATTGAAAGTTACGGTTTCCCCGCCATCCCCGGTTCCATTCACCGTCGCAGTGATAACCACCGGTCCGCCAAATTTTTCTGCTCCGCTGGTCACAGCGAGGGCATGCAGACGCTGGACGTATTGCCCGTTTTCTTTCGTCTTGGCAACGAGATAAAGCGTTCCCGTGGAGGGATCGATGACGGGGGTGCTGGTAATCCCGATTTCCGGCACGATGGCGGTGCAACTCGGCACAACGGTGTTGGGAACCGTCGTGATACCGCTGCTGGGGTTGATGAAGCTGGTCTGCCAGAGAATCGCCCCGGAGTCGGCATCGATTGCGAACACGCTATCGTGCTCCGTTGCGATGTACAAAACGTTATGGGTTCCACCGGCAATGTTCTGTACACCTGCCATGTACAGAGGCTGTGCGTACACGTATCCATCGACCGAGATGGTAAACAATTTGCCGAATTGGTTGACGTTGACGTTGGCAGGTGTGAGAACAGTCTCCTGTGTGTTCTGACCCGTGCGGGCATTGTCATAGTGAAACGTAGTGACATTGATCTGCGACCACAGCAAGGTGGTCATAGCCGGCAGGCAAATCGCCAAAAGACGAAAAGATCTCTGGAATCGAATGCTTCGCATGGTGTCAACCCGGGAGTTCGACGTTAAAAAATATCAAATTAAGGGGGGACTTAGGAGAGTCAGTACCTTTGCTCAAAGTACCGATTTACTAATATGATCTTTTATCATGCGTTGTAGGCTGCGTCAATGTGAAATGTCTTGCGCAACCAGGGATCGGACAAGGGGAAACGCCAGGAAACACGGGCTCGGAGAAGGTCATCCAGGTCGGCTCGGTTAGACTGAGAGCCAAGGTTGAGCACTCGTAATGAAGATTTCAGTCGTCATGCCGGTGTACAACGAACGTGCCACGCTGCGGCAGGTGGTTGAACGAGTGCTCGCCGTACGGCTGGAGATCGAATTGCTTTGCGTGGACGATGGGTCTAATGATGGCTCACGCGAGATCCTTTCCCAATTGCAGGTTGAACATCCGCAGATTCGAGTTTTGCTTCAGCCTAGCAACATGGGGAAGGGTGCGGCTCTGCATCGCGGCATTCGGGAGGCGACGGGAGATTTCGTCATCATCCAGGATGCAGATCTCGAGTACGATCCGGCAGAGTACACCGTTCTGCTGGAGCCCTTGATTGAAGGGAGAGCCGATGTGGTTTACGGGTCGCGGTTTCTTTCCAGCCGTCCTCATCGCGTGCTTTACTTCTGGCATTCCGTCGGCAACTGGGTCCTGACTCTGCTTTCCAATGCGCTGACCAACATCAACCTGAGTGACATGGAAACGTGTTACAAGGTTTTTCGGCGCGAGGTTATCCAGTCGATTCCTCTGGAAGAAAAGCGTTTCGGCTTCGAGCCGGAAGTGACTGTGAAGATCGCCAAGCGGAGACTACGTATTTACGAAGTGGGCATCAGCTACTGGGGACGTACGTATGAAGAAGGCAAGAAAATCCATTGGAAGGATGGAGTGCGCGCCCTCTGGTGCCTGTTGAAGTACTGCATCACCGAACCAACCGCGGGAAACCGAAATGCTGCCCTGACAGCGGATTCCGGGCCATTGGCAGCCACCGCGAGGCAAGAGAGGCTGCCTCCTGGGAATTAAAGGTTTGTGGCAGAGGGTGCTTATTTTCGCGGGATGCGCGGCTTCTGATACGAAGCATTAATTCCCGAGCCACCACTGGATGATGTAGCGATGGGCTTTACTGGTTTGGGCTTTGAGACTCCCGTGGTGGGGCTTTTCGAAGCGACGATTTTCGAGCGCTCTTTCTCCAGGCGACCGAGTTCCGCGTTCGTGTCCCGTCCAGTTGTCGCTGACTTTGGCAATCCAACAGAGGAGCTGCGGGAAGGTGCCGTCGCCGATTTCGGAGTGAGCGGCTGGATCGAGGCCTTAAGCTTGGGGTCTGCAGCCAACTTAGAGGAAGACGGTCTAGAGTTCTGGGCGGACGCCGCGCCGACTATTGTTCCGACTAGACTCACGAACAGAAAAGCGATCCTGTACTTCATCATTGAAAATCTCCAGTTCGGCGGTTGCATCTCGCTCGCTTACTCAATTACAACACATTCTCGTTCAAGTGACTGTCTGAAGGCAATCAATCTATGGTTTCGAACGTGTTGTGGAGGTTTCTTATGCGACGGATGACCCGAGTCGTGGACTACCCCGCGGGGCGTGGAATCGCGCTAGCCACAATCGCAATTCTTTTCACATTCGATGGTTCAGCTAAATCTGGCCGCCGAGCCGCCCTGGAAAGTCACGCCGTGTCAGCCACTTACATCGACAACTTTTGACCGAGTGGGCTGCTCAATTGCTGGACTTACTGGTTATTCGCATTGAGAAAATCCGGTTTTCCTAAGGCTCCGCAGAAGATAGAGTGATACTCTGTTAGGTAACGTTTCGGGTCTTTCTCTCCCGTGATATCTGCAATTCGATTTCGCTCCGGCCGTCAAAACTGGGAAGCATCCAGTCAAAGACGATAAGGGTACTAGACAATAAACTCAGGAGGCTTTGCACTTGACCGCTTCGACCAGCCATCTCATTGCGCCCCACGGTGGTGAACTGATTAACCTCGTCGCCCAACCAGATAGACTCGCCGAAATGAAGGCCCATTCGAAAGAGTGGCCTTCCTGGGATCTAACCGGACGCCAGGTTTGCGATTTGGAGTTGCTCATCACTGGCGGTTTTTCTCCGCTGCAAGGTTTCATGACGCGTCGGGACTACGAAGGCGTTTGTCACAATATGCGGCTGGCCAGTGGGGTGCTTTGGCCAATGCCGGTCACACTGGATGTGACCGAAGAATTCGCCAAGAAGCTTACGGCGGGATCCAGCAAAGTCGCGCTACGCGATCCCGAGGGCGTCATGATCGGCGTCCTGCATGTCGAGGATATTTGGCAGCCGGATCGCAAAGCCGAGGCTCAGGCAGTTTTTGCCAGCACCAGCGCCGCTCATCCTGGCGCCGATTACGCCATCAATAAGGCGAATCCATGGTACATCGGCGGAAAGATTGAGGGAACGCAGATTCCCTCCCACTATGATTTTCGCACCTTGCGCCTAACGCCTGCCGAAGTTCGCGCCGAGTTTGCGCGCGAGGGCTGGCGTCGCGTGGTCGCTTTTCAGACTCGCAATCCCATGCACCGCGCCCACGTTGAACTGGCGTTCCGCGCCGCCAAGCAAGTCGAGGCGAACTTACTGATCCATCCGGTCGTAGGGATGACAAAGCCGGGGGACGTCGATTACTACACCCGGGTGCGCTGCTACCAGTTGCTGCTTTCAAAGTTCCCGCAGTCGACTGCAAAGCTTTCCCTGCTGCCGCTGGCCATGCGCATGGGCGGACCTCGAGAGGCCATCTGGCATGCGATCATCCGCAAGAATCACGGCTGCTCGCATTTCATCGTTGGCCGCGATCATGCCGGGCCTGGCAAAGACATCGATGGCAAGCCTTTCTATGGCCCTTACGAGGCGCAGGAGGTTTTCAAGAAACACGAAGCCGACCTCGGCGTCACCATGGTTCCCTTCAACATGATGGTCTACCTCGAGGACCAGGACAAATACGTTCCGGACGACGAAGTCAAGAATGGAGATCGTGTGCTGAACATCTCCGGCACCGAACTCCGCCAGCGCCTGAACGAGGGGCGCGAGATTCCTGCCTGGTTCACCTACCCGGAGGTTGTAGCGGAACTGCGCCGCAGTTTTCCGCCTCGCCACAAGCAAGGCGTGACCATCTTTTTCACCGGACTTTCGGGGTCGGGTAAATCGACGATCGCGAATATATTACTGACCAAGTTCCTGGAGACAGGCGGGCGGCCAGTCACGTTGCTCGACGGCGATCTGGTGCGCAAGCATCTTTCTTCCGAGCTCGGATTTTCCAAGGAGCATCGCGACATCAACATCCGCCGCATCGGTTACGTGGCCTCGGAAATCACCAAGAACGGTGGCATCGCCATCTGTGCACCGATCGCGCCCTACGATGCCACACGCAAACACGTACGGCAGATGATTGAACCACACGGTGGATTCATTCTGGTGCACATCGCGACATCAGTGGAAGTCTGTGAGCAGCGCGATCGCAAGGGCCTGTATGCCAAGGCGCGCGCCGGAATTCTCAAGGAGTTTACTGGCATCTCGGATCCTTACGAAGTTCCGAGTGACGCCGAAGTCACCATCAACACCGGCGAACTGACCCCCGAAGAAGCGGCGCAAGAAATTATCCTGCACCTGGAACGGGAGGGTTTTATCGGAACAACGGCGCAGTCGGCCTAGATCTCTCCGGCTGCAAGCCTGCACGTTTGAGAGGCTGAAACCGGCATTGTCATGGATCTGCTGATCAAGAGCCTGGTTGGATTCGTAGTGGGGACCCTCATTGGAATGACGGGAGTTGGGGGCGGCGTTCTGCTGCTTCCGATTTTAATCTTCGGTTTGGGCGTGGCTCCCCTTCGCGCCGTGGGGTCGGACGCGCTTTTCAACTTCCTCACCAAGATCGGCGCCAGCATCGTTCATCTGCGCAAAGGGACGGTTCGGCGCAAGGTTGTGCTGGCGCTGGCCGTGGGTAGTGCGCCTGGGTCTTATCTAGGCGTCAGCTTTCTGATTCACCTGCGAAATGTATATGGCAATGGAGTCAACCGCTTCATCACCATTGCCGTTGGAATTTTGCTGATTTGCATTCCGACTTTCTTATTCTTTCAGAAGAAAATCGAGGATCGTGCCGCCGTGCGGCCACCGACGATGAAGTCGTTTGCCTGGATGTCACTTATTGGATTGGTGGCGGGCTTCCTGGTGGGTATCACGTCAGTTGGATCCGGCAGCATCGTCATGATGATGCTTTTGTTGTTCTACAGTTTTCAGCCTAAGGTCATGGTTGGTACCGATATTGTTCACGCTTTACTTCTGACCGGAGTAACTAGTTTTCTTCATTATCGTATGCATAATGTGGACATCCACCTGGTGGAAGCCCTGTTACTTGGCTCGGTTCCGGGGGGATTGCTGGGCTCTTATCTGAGCACGCGGGTGCCGGTTCCGTGGCTCAGGCGCATTCTTTGCGCGGTCCTGCTGGCGACGGGCGCGCGCATGCTAATGGCTTGATCGCCCAAAAAGAACAAAGATTATGCACTCGAACTCTTACGCTCAAATCCTGGAACGGATTCACGCTGCGCTGGAAGCCTCTCGGAGCATATTCGCCGGCTTCACTTCGGGAGCGATTGAGACGGAATATAAAACCGGAGACGATCCCGTAACCAAAGCCGATCGTGCGCTCGACGCGGTGCTGCGCAAAGAACTGCTGCGCGAGGGTGAAGGCTGGCTCTCCGAAGAGAGCGTGGATGACCCCGTTCGTCTGCAGCGATCGCGGGTGTGGGTGGTGGACCCGCTCGACGGCACCCGCGAATTCGTCACGGGAATTCCCGAATTCTGCGTTTCGATCGGATTCGTCGAGAACGGCTGTCCCGTGGCGGGTGGAATCTACAATCCGGCAACGGACCAGACATTCCTGGGATCGATCGATTCTGGCGTCACTTACAACGGCGAGCCTTCGCAACCGAGCCAGCGTAAGAGTCTGACTGGAGCTCTGGTCCTCGCCAGCCGCAGTGAAGTCAAACGCGGCGAATGGAAAATGTTTGAGAACGCTGCCATTCAGATCCGCCCGATGGGTTCCGTGGCCTACAAGCTTGCCCTAGTCTCAGCTGGATTGGCAGATGCGACGTTCACGCTAACGCCCAAGAACGAATGGGACGTTGTTGCGGGAGCCGCTCTGGTGCTGAGCGCGGGTGGGTTTATCAGCACTCTGGAAAACACCAGCTTGACCGCCAATCGCCGAGATCCTCTTCTGTCGGGACTGCTGGCGAGCGGACCTTTCCTGAAGGACGAACTGCTCGCTTTGGTGAAATCCCGCGCCGGGGTTGCCGAAAGGGCATAGTCCAGAGGGAAAGGAAGGCGAGATTCTAACGTCAGCTGAGCGCTGCCAAGTTGGAATGAGAGGAAATGTAGCAGTGTCGGCTATCAGCGTAGTTTTGTGTACCTACAATCGCCCCGCATCGCTGAAATCCACGCTCGAAACCTTCTCGGGCCTTACGCTGCCTTCTGATCTCGATTGGGAACTCATCGTCGTCGACAACAACTCCAAGGACAAGACTCGAGAGGTAATCCAGGAGTTCGCCAAAACTGCAGGCTTCTCTGTGCGATACGTATTCGAGAGTCGACAAGGCAAGTCCGCGGCGATGAATGCCGGGGTGGCCGCAGCGAGAGGCGAGATCGTCGCTTTTACCGATGATGATGTTCTTCTGCATCCTGAATGGTTGCAGAATTTGAAACGCGCGTTTGATGAATTTGACTGCGCCGGAGTCGGCGGAAGAATAGTCCCAGTATGGCGCGACCCGAAACCTGAGTGGCTCGAAATGGAGGACCAACAAGCCATCGTACACTTCGAACTGGGAGACAAAACTAAAGAGATTAAAGACAGTCCTCCGCTGGGTGCGAACTCGGCTTACCGGAAAGATACGTTTGCAAAATACGGCCTGTTCCGGCTGGATTTAGGCGTGAGCGGGGAGAACCGTGGCGTCACCTGTGAAGACACGGAATTTGCAACTCGACTATTCCGCGCGGGCGAGAAGATTATGTACGTTCCAGACGCAATCATCTACCATCCGGTTGAACCTGGCCGATCGAGCAAGGCTTACTTCCGTAAGTGGTATTACAACGACGGAAGATCGATCATGCGAGCATGGCCTCCGCCCAAGAGCGTTGCTCGTTATTTCGGTGTCCCCCGCTGGGTGTTCAGGAGCGTTGGCGAGAATTTTCTAAAGTGGAACCTGACCTTTGATTCAAAGCTGCGGTTTCATTACAAGCTGCGAACCTACAGAGATGTCGGCAGGATCGTAGAGTCATATCGCAATCGCAGCGTTAGTTAGGAGCGGAGGGTCTCGAGGTCATCACATTTATGGGCAAGCTTTACATATTGGGTGGAAGAGAGCGGAGGCTGTTACTAAAAGAGAGGCGGCCGCATTGGAGCTGGTATGAGGCCGCGCTGATCCTGGAGGTCGACACCGAATCGGGCGCGGTGCGGACTTGTGTGCAATATAAAACGCCGCTCGAAGTGCGCGCAGGCGAGGGCGCATCCGTCAATTTTCACAGCAGCACGCTGGTCGGAGACACTCTTTACACCTGCACGACGACGGAAGTTCTGATCTACAAATTGCCAGGGTTCAAGCAAGTCGGTTACATTTCTCTTCCCTGCTTCAACGATGTACACCACGTCGCACCTACCCCGGACGGGAATCTGCTGGTGGTCAGTACCGGGCTCGATCTCATCGTAAAGGTCAGTCTCGATGGCAAAGTTCTGGCGGAGTGGAGCGCTGTTGGAGAAGATACATGGAAGCGGTTCTCACGAGACATCGACTATCGGAGAGTGGAGAGTACGAAGCCGCACAAGGCACATCCCAATTTTGTTTTTGACCTGGACGGAGAACTATGGGCCACGCGCTTTAATCAACGTGACGCCATCGCATTAAATGATTCCGGAAAGCGAATCGAAATCGCTGTGGAAAAACCACACGATGGAGTCGTCTGCGGCGATCGCATCTACTTTACCCTCGTAGACGGGAAGATCGTGATCGCGAACCGTCACAGCCTTGCCGTTGAGCAAATGATCGATCTGCAAGAGATCAGCCGGGAGGATGAGCAAGTACTGCCGGCATGGTGCCGCGGCTTGCTACCAGTAGATGAGAGAAGGATCTGGGTGGGCTTTACCCGGATTCGGGAGACCAAATTCCGCGAGAACATTCGCTGGATCAAGACTGCGCTTCACAAGGGAGCCGCGGAGAAACCTACACACATTGCACTCTACGATATTGTGGAAAAGAAACGCTTGCAACAAGTGGAACTGGAGCCGCATGGGATGAATACGGTCTTCGGTATTGTTCCGGCGATATTGTAGGCCCTCTGAGAATCGAGTTGTTCGGCAGATGGCAGCCCGGTCCCGAATAGTGTTTGCACGAACCTCGGCAGATGAAACGAAGAATATGTAGTCGTCGGGTTGCGGTAGAAGCATGTACTTGCGAACAATTAGGGCATCTCTAAGATGAAACGCCGCAGCAGGGGTCGCGACGATGAGTCCCACGCGGTAGAGGGGAAGAGTGGCCAGGAGTTCCTCAGTACGTTTCGGTGAAAAATCTCCGCCAGAAACCAGTTCGCGCAATTCGCGCCTGGTCTTGGCTTCTTCTGACGACATTCGCACCGCCATTTGATCGTCGTAGACCTGGCGCACGCTCACCAGAGGCGGGCGCACAACAAAAGTAGGCACCCAATCGGCAACAGACTCGGGCGCAAGCAGCGTTGTCGCGGGTGGGGTAAGAGCAATCGCGGTGCGTGCAGTTTGCCAATCCTTACGGGGAACCTTTATAGGGCTTAGGGAGAAGCTGACCCGATTCGATTTCCTGAGACTCGAATGAGGCGCGAGCCACGCCAGCACCCCCACGACGATGAAACCGGCAATAACACCCCAGCGCTTTCCCCAAGTTTGCGACGCTTGCTCGACTGCGTTCACCATGGCCACAGCGGCAATCCCAGCAATGGGGACACTCCATAAGATTCGCCAAACGGATTCCGGTGTGGTGAGCCTGGCAATGAATTTGAAGAGAAACGGATTCAGCGCAACGAGGAAAAAAATCAGGGCAATGAGTGCGAGGCGAAATTGGAGGCGAGGGGGGCGGGCAAGAAACGGTCCCGCAAGCAATGCGGCCAGCAATACGTACTGTGCGTGCGCGCCGAATCCCTCGAGAACCGTACCTGCTGCGGTTCGACTGACGGAGTCAAATACCGGGGCAACAGCCTTGAAGCTTCCACGAAGAGCCAGGCCCCAAACCAGAGGATAGAGAGCGGGTGCAAATCCCAACACTACCAACTTCTTGCTGGGCAACCCTGCCAGCGCAGCGGTTCCAAGCGCCATCGGGACGACGAACAGAGCTGCTGCCGAAAAACCAACGCACGCGATTGCGCAGAAAGCCAGCATCACCCAGTCGCGAAATGCACCACTATCGGCAAATTGCCACGCGTAAGCGTAGAGAAGCGGAATTCCAATGCTTGCCAGTACTGCTTTCCCTTGAAACAATCGGACGAACGCCAGGTTGCCCACAGAATGATGAGCTTCGCCAAGCAGGGCGAGCAGAATCAGAGTCAGGACAGTAGCTACAACCCAGTGGCTCGGTATCATGGAGCGCATGAGTCTGGCCCAGGCGAATGGCAGAACGGCGGCAATCACCGTGGGAACCACGGCATGTGCCCACCAGATGGGGGCACCGCCCAACCAATGAGCAAGAAGCGCACTGAAAAGCTCATACGAATCTACGGCATACGTGGGAAGAATCAGAGGCAGCTCATGTCCTCCGTATAGTACGTCGTGGGAAAGGGCCGGCAACTCGGGATGTGCGATGGCGTCAGCTGCGAATCCCACAAAATTCGCATCGTCACTATCGGGCCTGTGAGCGACGTACACCAGAGCAGCCGATACGAGCGCAAGCGAGATGAGCACAATCGCTGTCGACCGGGAGAAGGATGTTGGTACCTTCTCGGAGGGTACATGGCCTTCCCGAAGTTTAGCCGCTGAGACCACCAAGAAGAAAAAGGCAGCGACCCAAAATAGGGGATAGCCGAGGGGCCGCAAAGCGATTATGGCGATGGCAGCGACAAGCCATTTCCAGTTTGAGAGCTGTGCCTGCGCTGGATTGCGCTGCTCAAAATGAGCGGGTGGTCTTGCGATGAGGAGGCAGCAGATGACGGCTGCAACCACGACAAAGGGCCCGATTCTCGACAACGTTTGAAAAGACAAGTGAGCAACTACGGCGGTGTTGGTGGCAAGCGTCCAAAAGGCAAATACGAGAGTAAAGCAGTCTGTCACCGTCGACAGATCGAAGCATAGTACTCCTTCGGGTCTGTTCGAGTCGGTGTTCCTCAGGAAATACTTCATAAAGAAATTCGCTTTCCGTCGCTGACCGGAACGATGCCGTTGACTTGTGCACTCTTTGGTTCGAAAGCTGAAACAAGAACGATCCGGGTGGCGCGGTCGTGTATCTTATCGGATGGAACACTTCTGTCAAGGGATCTTTCGGTCCCGCCCCATTGGCGTGCATAGTACCAGGCTCCAGCATCACCTGCAGATCGCAACAAAACGAAGGAGGAAACATCTGTCAACCGGAGCGTCTGCATGAATAGCTTCTACGTGTCCGGGGGTCGGTTGCGAACCACGGTTTTCCGTAAGCTGGAAGAATGGCAATCGTGCGAACAAGCGCTCCTGATCGAACTCGACCCGGAGAAAAATCAATCTTGCGCGCGCGTGGAGTACGTTTCCCCGCCGGAGGTCTGTCCGGAAGAGACGCCGGCGATTCTGTTCAAGTCCGCGACGATTCATGAGAATGTGCTTTACACGTGCACTTCGACTGAGGTCCTGGTCTACGAGCTGCCAAGTTTTCGGCTCCGGCACTACATTTCCCTGCCCTGCTTCAACGATCTTCATCATGTTTGTCCCGCGCCACAAGGGACGCTTCTGGTTGCCGTGACCGGGCTCGATATGGTGGTAGAGATTACGACGACAGGAAGCCTCGTCAGGGAATGGAACGTGTTGGGCGAGGATACGTGGGCGAGATTCTCGCGAGACATAGATTATCGCAAGGTCCCGACAACCAAGCCCCACCGGTCACACCCGAATCACGTGTTTGTGCTCGACCAGGAAGTATGGGTCACGCGCTTGCAGCAGCGCGACGCGATCTGCCTAAGCAAACCCGGTCCACGCATTGATATAGCGGTGCAAAGGCCTCATGACGGCTATATTTTCGGAGACAGAATCTATTTCACCACAGTCGACGGCCACATCGTCATCGCCAGCCGTAAAACCCTGAAGGTTGAAGAGACGATTGACCTGAATCGGATGAGTGGACAGTCAGGGCAGGTACTGGGCTGGTGCCGTGGAGTGCTTCCGATGGATGAACGCTTTGTGTGGGTCGGATTTACCCGAGTCCGTCCAACCAAGTTCCTTGAAAATGTAGCGTGGATCAGAAATGGCTACTCTTATCGGCACAGGCCTTCCCACGTTGCCCTTTATGATCTAGAGCGCAAAACATGCGAGCAGGAAATTGAATTGGAACCGCACGGGATCGGGGTGGTGTTCAGTCTGCTTCAAGTCCCTGAAATGGACAAAAGTAGTTGACGGCTTGAGATTCAGAAACTGAGGTGCATTCTCGTCTCTTGCGACAAGAGATTGGTCTCATCATGTGCGATAACAGACTGGAAATCCGAACCTATCGCAGCCTCGATGAACTGGAGTCGATGGTTGCAGGCTGGAACGAGCTGCTAGCGAACTATCCGCTGGCAACGACATTCTCGACGCCGGAATGGCTGATGTCGTGGTGGCGGAGTTTCGGGAAGGATCAGAAGTTGCTGGTGGCCGGGTTCTTCGCGGAATCACGTTTGGTCGCCCTGGCACCCTTCTCTTTAACTCGAGTTCGCATCGCGAAGACGATTTCACTTCAGCATTTGCGGCTCATGGGCGACGGCAGCAACGACTCGGACAATCTTGACCTGCCTGTCAGACCCGGATTTGAAGACAGGTTCGCGTCATCACTTCTACATTTTCTTCAGAGTGAGAGGAATTCCTGGGACCTCGGTCAGCTCAATACGCTGCCTGCAAGCTCGCCGGGGGCGAACGCTCTGCGGCAATTGCTCGGACGGAAGAAGTGGCTGGCAATCGAGAAGCAGCGGCCGGCCTCGGTCATCTCGCTACCAGCTACATGGGAAGATTACCTGACGCAACTGGCGAGCGAGGACCAGAAAAATCTGGCCCGATATACGCGGCGACTGGAGAAACGATATGCGGTGCAAATCTACCGCTGCAGCGCTGAGAGCCAGCTTCCAAAGTGCCTGGAGGCTCTATTCGAGCATCACCAGGCGCGGTGGGAAGCGGCGGGAGAGCACGGTAGTTTCGGCTCGAAGGAGAGAAAGAATTTTTACTATGAACTCAGCCGGTCGCTGTTGCCGCAGGGGCGGCTAGACCTGTGGGTGATCGAACTTGACGGTACTGTTGCCGCAGCGCAGTTTGGATTTCGATATGGGCAACAGGTTTTTCAGCTCCAGGAAGGGAATGACCCCAAGCATGCCTCGGACCGCGTGGGCTTTGTGCTGAGAGGCCATGTGATGCAGAAACTCATCGCCGACGGAGTTCATACCTATGATTTTCTTGGCGGTGAACTCGGCTACAAGGCGCGCTGGGGCGCACAAGCCCGCTCTTACACCGACATCCATTTTGCCCGCCCTTTCACCTTAGGAAGCGCTTACCTTCAGGCGGTCCATAATGCTGGGCAGAGTAAAGCCTGGCTGCGCGAGAATCTACCGAAGCCGGCGTGGGATGCATTACATAAAATCAATGTACGAGCCCGACGAATGGAGCCTGATCCGGCTGATGGGCGCCCCGACTCTCGAATGGGAGCAGCATCTCGGAAAGACCCGCTGAAATAGAACCGAAATTCAGTCTGAGGATATCCTCTGTTTCGTGGACGTTGCCTCAGTCCGCGCCGGCCGCAACGCTCGGAAGATCGCCTTGAGATTGTATATAGCCAAGTCCCTTACTGTCCGCAGCGGTTCAATGATTGCGGGCATGGGATCGGCGGAATCCCAAAGGGCATCGCGGGCGCTCAGGTCCGCGAAGGAAGGCAGCAATTCCTTCAGCGCTGCCGGATGCCTAACCGCAGTCTTTGCCGCGCTCTTGAAAAGATCGTTCCACCGGCTGATATAGCCTGCGCTCCAGCGCCAACGTGATCCGATTGAGTAATGGAGGGGCACGGAAGGCTTCTCGCCATGAGCGATCTGCCATTCATACCAGGGAAAGTCGACGCCGGCCTGGATCGGAAGCGCTAGGGTTCCCCAGTAGCGGCCATTTACCTCCATCAAAGAGCTCTGCCGCTGAGAATGATCATAGCGAAACTCCACCATCGCGACCCCTTCCCATTCGAGAGCGCGCAACAATGAAATCGATTGCTCGACGAGCATGGGTTCCGGCGGTTCGGCAATGGCCACGGCAGCAACCCCTCCGCCGGCAGGAACTTCCTTGAGGCGACGGTGCTGGAAGATCGCAACCGGCTCACCGTGGTGCATCAGGACTTCGACCCCGACGCCGTCTCCCTTGGCAAATTCCTGTATCAGAAGTTTGCCGCCGAGTTGGTCGTCATCCGCAAGCGCCTGATGGAGCATTTCATACGTCTGAAAATAGCGGACCTTGAAATCCATTTCGCTGCTCTTGTGGTAAGGCTTAGCAACTACAGGAAATCGAATCTGACCGGAGAGCGCCTTTAGTTCAAGGACATTGCAGACACGATAGGTGGACGGCGCGGGCACTCCCGCACTGCGAGCGAACTCCAGTGTCAACGATTTATCGAGGACCCTCTGGACCACGGACGGGGTTGGGCAGGCAACGTAGAGTAATTCGCGCAGACTTGCGTCGTGTTCTGAGACGGCGACGAGCGCAGGATCGTTCGCTGGAATCAGCATGTCATACTGGCGCTGCGAGATCAGCCGCGTCAGAAATTCGACGAAAGTGGGAGAACGACTATCGGTCTGATGGTAGGGGCTGGGCAGACGAATAAAATCAGCAACAGCATTAGACCGGGGAGGGGCCTCGACAGCTGAAAAAGACGCGACATCGACCCGCACACCGTGTCTATGGAGGGACCGCGCAATCGGAATCGCGATGCGCGGCGTAGAACCAACGATCAGAACTGGCCGTTTCACCGCGCTTCGCTCGACGTCACTGCGCTCTGTGTCCTGATCGCATCGAGGCTGTCGGCAAGGTTTCGCGTACACTTCTCCAACAGCCGGTAACAGCGACGCGTTTCTTCCAAGTCTCCGTAAAAAGGATCCTGAATTTCAATGGGACGAGCTGCTCCCGAGTAGGCTCCGAGCAAAAAGAGCTTATCCGCAGCATCGGGGTAACGCGATACGAATTCCACCTGATTCTGAAAATCCATTGCCAGGATGGCATCCGCCTCATCCACCATTGCGCGGGTCAATAATGTGGCTCGATGGCCCTCGAGAGAGAGCCCGAAATCCTGCGCTGCGGCGATGGCCCAAGGATGGGCGGGCTTGCCGGAAGTTGCGTTGAGTCCGGCGGAAATAATTTTCGCGTCGATGCTGCGATGGCGGGCTATTGCTTCCTTAAAGAAAAGCTCGCTCATGGGGCTGCGCATGATGTTGCCAAAGCAGACAAAGACGAAAGAGCGAGCTCCCTGCGGAACCTTGCGCGAGTTGAGGCCAAGCTGATTCGTGATCCTAAGCTTGAGATAAATCGGCCGCTCCGATTTCTTGAATCCACGATAACGACGGACCTCCTCGAGCAGGCGTTTGGGTAATATCTTCTTCGCCAGAGCGATCCCTGTTGCGCGCAGGTTGCCGATGAAAAACCGAGTCCCCGCGTTGAAGGCTGGGGTGTTCGGGCCCCGATCATCGGAACGAAGGATCAGTCCCGCGCCCACAACTACCGCGAACTCTGCTCGCGATGAATATGCGAGACGATCAAAGATTCTGGGCATTGATCCTGTCATTGGAGCGCTGATCTTGTTGGCATGCTGGAACAGGCGGAAATAGCCATTCTGATCACGGCGGCAGCGACCGGTAAAGGATATGATCGTACGATATGCAAGATCGGAATTCAATTTTCAACTCGGGGGCTCAGCGTCCGCCAACCAGAACACGATCTCAACGGCGGACCAACTTCTTCACTGCCGGTCTCAAGCGGAATCTGAGCGTGTGTGCCAACTTGCCTGCGATCCCGCGGAAAACAAAGTATTTGAATTTAGCCCGAGTTTCAGTTGTCCACTTCATCTTCCATTCGTCATTCACCCCCGTGATGTCATACTCGGAAATACCTCTGGAGGCGCAATCCTGCAGGATCTCACTCACGATGAGGTGCCCGGGAGCATATTGCGGGAACTTTTCGTTGTAAGCAATCTTCGGAGAGAAGTAGCGGCCCCGGTGCGATAAACCGAAATGCGATGCCAATAGGTCTCCGTTGAGCTCCAAGGAATACAAGCATAAATATCCAAAGCGTTCGGCAGCTTGGGAGACTTCGTCGTAAAACTGTCGAATATTAGGGTTGCATGCTATAGCGCTGCCTTCCGTTCCCTTCCAGCCGGCAGATTCCAGTTCATAGAAACGCTCGAGGACGGACCGGTCCGCTTTGTCAGTCCGCATGAACTTAAGGCCGCTTTGGCCGTCCAGTTCGCGGCGGATGTGACGCAGCTTTCCTCTCAAGCGGGCATTTACGGGAAGCTTCTTGAGATCGGCGGGATCTGCCGGAACAGGGACATAGGGATTATGCCGCATTGGTACTTGGGCGGTATGAACTCCACTGTTGCCGGCTGCAAGCGCCAGAGCCGCGATCGTGCCTCCTTCAGGTACGTCATGAAGCTCCAGCAGGTCCCAGCTAGGAAGGCTCTGGAGATAATTCCAAGCGGCAACAATCGCGGCATCTCCCTGAGCACTCGAGTGCCGCACCGCGTCAAAACGGCAGGAATGGCTGTTTACAGGCCCGCGAAGTTTGCGCAAAGGGACGCCACTGAATAGCGACGATTCCTGCAACAAAGGAAGCACAAACAGCAGCTTCCCTTCGCAACTGACGGTGAGCAGAACAACCTTGGCTTGCGGAGAAAAGGCCCGGATATGTGCGGCGATCCATTCGGGACGATAGAAGGGCTGATCGTCGACGGCTTCATTGCAGAGATTGCGCCATTCGTCAGCCCAACGCTCCACAACTTCGACACCACCGCGATGAGCGGTTGCAACCATCGAAGTCGATCCCAAAGCGGCGGTTGTGCGGCTTTCGGCGATGGTCATCAGCGGCGAACCTCACTCCGGACTGGCAAGAAGATGCCTGCACCTTCGGTTGAAAAAATACTCATCGGTAGGCCACCACGCCGCCGGGCTGAACTAAATCTGCAATCGGTTCAGCTTCCACGCATACCCTGAACCACAATTCGAGATTGAGCAAGCGCCAGATGCGATTGCCGTGGTCGCGATAACCCGCCGTGTGCTCGGCAAACAACCGATCAACGGCTTCGGCACGGAAGAGTCCACGTTTCAACGTTCGGGCTTCCATCAGCAGCCTGCGCAGGGTATCCAGAGAGGATCCCTGGAGCCAATAGGCCCAGGGCGTGGGAAATCCCATCTTTTGTCGATACACGATGGAGTGAGGCAACAGATCCTCCACCGCCGCCTTCAGAATGCACTTCCCTGCCATTCCCCGCGTTGCGTATTTCGCGGGAATGCTTGCGGTGAACTCCACCAGAGTGTGGTCGAGAAACGGCACACGACTTTCGATGGAAGCGGCCATACTCATCTGGTCCTGCTTCATCAGGAGTTCTACCAGGTAGCTCTTGATATCGGTGTACAGGAGGCGGTGAAGGAGGTCGCCCGAAGAACGATTCCAGTACTCCATCGAACCGGCATAGGCATCGCCCGCAACTTGCTTCGCCTCGGGAGTTAGTAAGTCGCTTTGCTCCGCTTGGGGAAAAGCGGAGTAGAAATTGTCGAAATAAAAGGAAGGCCAGGAAGCGCCGTCCCGCCCCAGGAATGTATGTTCCAGTTTTCTTTTCAAGGTCGCGGAGATTGGAAAAGAGCTGATTCCCTCGCGCAGCGTGTGGCGCAGAGCGGCCGGCGTCAGCGTGCGGTAAACGCTGTCCAGGCGCGAGTTCAGCAGAGTCCAGGGATACCGTGTGTAGCCGCCCAGCGTCTCATCGCTACCTTCGCCAGTCAGCACGACGGTCACACGCTCTCTCGCCAGCCGGGCAACGAAATAGAGCGCCACACTGGATGGCCACACAATGGGTTCATCCTCATGCCAGATCAATCGGGGCAAGGTCTGGAAGAATTCGTCGCGCCTAAGATGGACTTCGTGATGCTGCGACTTCAGGTGCTCCGCTACGGTGCGGGCATAAGGAAGTTCGCTATAAGCCTCTTCGCCGTAGCCCACGGAGAAAGTTTCGATCGGTTCTTTGCGGATTTTGGTCGTGAGTGCCGCGACGGCGCTCGAATCCAGGCCTCCGCTCAAGAAAACGCCTAGGGGGACATCGCTCATCAAGTGGCTGGAAACACACTCTTCCAACTGTTCCCGGTAGCGTCGAACGTAGTATTCACGAGGCTGGCTCCCGTTGTCGGTCTTGACGTCAAGGTCCCAATACGATGAAGTCTCTAATTGGCCGCGCTCGTCAATCGTGAGGATGTGGCCGGGCATCAATTTGCGAATCCCGGCATACATCGTTTCTTCGCCGGCAATGTAGCCAAAAGCAAGATATTCGGCCAAAGTGCCGCGGTTGAACTCCGGCTTCACTCCAGGATAGGCGAGAATCGTTTTGATTTCCGAGCCGAACAACAACGTTTCGCCATCGAAGCGATAGTAGAGAGGCTTGATCCCCAGCCGATCGCGCGCCAGGAACAAAGTCCTCTTGGTGCGGTCCCAGATCGCGAAAGCAAACATCCCGCGCAAGTGTTCGACGCAGTTTCTCCCAAGTTCTTCGTACAGATGAACGATGGTTTCTGTGTCACTCTTGGTGCGATAGCGGTGACCACGAGACTGGAGGTCCTTGCGCAAATCCTGGTGGTTGTAGATCTCACCATTGAAGACAATCCAAATGTTTCCGTGTTCGTTGCTGATCGGCTGGTGACCGGTCTGGATGTCGATGATGCTGAGGCGGCGCATCGCCAGTCCGACGTTCTCCTCGACAAAAAAACCGTCATCGTCCGGCCCGCGATGGACGATTTGCCGGTTCATGGCCGCCAGCGTGTCACGATTTACTCGCCGGTCCCGGTCGGAATGGAAGACACCACAGATTCCACACATGACTAAACACCCATCCCCTTGGGACCATCGCCCGGAACAAATGACTCTTCGTTTGCTAACACTTCATCGAGCGGCTGCTGTAACACCGCATGCGCTGGGTCAGAAGAGAAGAGGTCGACTTTCATGTCAGAACTCAACACCTCAGCATAGCTCACTCGCCTGCTACAGTTGAGCACCCGGCGACCACCCGCATCCGCATAGGAACCATTGCAGAGAACCAGCATGTGTTGTTCTCTCTCACGATCAAAGGACCAGTAGAGAAAATCTGCGTCGCTGGTCCACGCCCCCAGAGTCCACGCTCTCGGTTGATGAGCAAAGAAAAAGCTGTGCTCTTGAAGCGAGTTCGAATAGCGATAGCCGCAAACCGTTCCGAGGATGGGTTCCCCCATTCTGACCAGGCGTCCGGGATCTGCCTGAGGATTTTCGTCCGCGATCAGCAGAGTGGCAAAGTCCGCCGGAAGTTCGACCAGCGCACCGAAATTAACCACGCTTGCAAGCTCCCTGCACCCGTACTCGGGCGACCAGTAATCACGACGCACACTCTGCGACCAACCCTGGCCTTCAGCAGTCAACAACGTCAGCCTCTCCATCTCATCGGTGAATATATAAGGCTGAGACGAGGCAAGGGAAAGTGTGGGGCCAATGTGCCACGCAATATCAAGCTGATGCGATCCGCGGCCCTCAGCCTGATCATGTACCATCCAAAACTTTCCCTTCCGGTGAAACACCCATCTGCGGTGAATCACGGGAGACGGCAGCCGGGAATATCCATTGTGATTGCCCCGAAACAGATCGAATTGCCGGCCGGTAATCCATTGCTCGACATTGACACTGGGAGGATTTTTCCAGGAGAACGGGCCAGTGCCGTCGGCCTGATCGCGTCCATCGACTTGCATGGTGCTATGGGCTCCAGTGCCACGCAAGCGTTCGCGCTCGCCGCTGTTGCCCACATATTCGAATGTTCCAGGATCCATCAGTAGGTTGCGTCCATTTCGAACCAGGCAAACGCTCAATGCATCCGCGTGCGCATGCCCTCCACTCCCCGACCCCAACGGACCGGCATCAACGAGCAGTTGCCCCGACTTTTCGTCCGCCATCAGGTAGATACCGCTATCAACGAGCGCAGTTGCACTGGCTGAAGGTTCCGAGCTGGGAAGAGAATCAAACTCGGCGAGTCCTTCGGTACCCAACAACCACAGGGTTTCCTCTCTCGCACTACCCGCGACAGACTTACAATCTCCGCGCCGGTAGACAACCGCACCCGTCGCCAAAGGATCGAGCATATGCTGGGCGCGGTTACGGGCGGGATCAAACAACCTTCCTCCATCGTCGTCGCCGAGACTCGGTGGAACTCCTGCCCTAGCCAAGAGCAATAGTGCGTTCAGCATACGCTGCAAGGTCTTGTCGAACGCGGGGGAAATCGGAACTGCATTGAGCCCAGCTAGAATCCGGGCGTGCAAGAAGATATCCAAGACGTAGACATGATAATAAGTGGATTGCTCGAAGTAGAATCCGTCTTCCCGTACCTGCTTCGCGGACTCGAGTTCCAGGATTTCCCAGCCGCGTTGCTGCCACCGAGAAGCTCCTCGCATCGTCGGAAACAGAGTTCCCAGAGAGAACAATGCCAGAGCTTCGCCTAAAAGATGGGTATTGGGAGAAAAATACGTGGAGAGGTAAGTTTCGACGTGGCGTCCGCTCAGGTCCAGCGCGGTCTGCCATTGTTGGCGGATTTCACTGGTAAAGAGCGGGCATTCCTGCAGCAGAAAGAAAGTCCAGATCCACGACAAGCTGCGATAGCCAACTTCGAGGCTGCTTGCCCAGTTGATTCCGATGGGATACGGATTTTCTTTTTGCCAGTGCGCCCACTGGGCGAAAATCTCCCGCGCAAACTTGTCGTTACCGGTGAGCCAATAGGCCTTCGCCAGCGTGACAAAGTGCTGATGGCGGCTCAGCTCCCAAGTAACCTTTGAGTCTCCCACCTCCTCAAAGTCCAGATACCTTATCTTGAACCAAGGTTTGCGGGGTGCGCGCTTGCCATGCACGACATCGCAGTGCCAGTCGATGTCCGTCCCGTAATCCAAGCTCCGATAGCCCAGAAGGTCGAACTGATGGCAGCAGATTTTTTCCGCCCGCAAGACAATATCTTCCCACTGCGAGGGGAAACGGCGTTTCAGCGCAGCGCACAGCGAAGGAATTTCGGCCGGTGTGAAGTAGAAACGGCCTGCTGGTCCTGCGGATCCGACTTGCGGATCGCCGACGTTGTAACCACTTCTATAGCGCAACACGTCCGCCCGAGCGGTCAAGTATTGCCTTAAGCGGTCGAACAGTTCGTGACGATCCATCGCGGTGAGGCGAACCAAGCTACGCTTCCATGTCGAGGCATTTGCCATGAGCTAGGAGTTTCCTCCATGCCGCAGCAGGAGTTCGCTGTAGAGCGAGTCCACCTCGCGTACCAGCCTCTCGAAGCTGAAATTTCGAATTACAAACTCATGTCCGTTCCGCGCCAGCCGCCGCGCCAGGACCGGATCGACTAAGAGTTTGAGCAATGCGGCCGAGAGCGAGGCAGAATCCTCGGGAGGGACGACCAGCCCGGTCACACCATCCTCCACCAGTTCCACATTCCCTCCGACTCGGCTCACGATGACTGGCAGTCCCGCTGCCATATATTCCAGCACCGCATTCGGCAGGCCTTCAGCTCTGGAAGGGAGCACGGCAGCATCACAGCAGGCCAGAATTTCCGGGACATCAGAGCGACGGCCCAGGAACAGAAAGTTTCGCTCAATCCCCAACTTCGCGACCTGCTGCTCGAAGACGGCCCGTTGCTCTCCATCTCCAACTAGAACGAATCGAGTGGATGGACACTCGCGAATCACGGCGGGCACAGAGGCGATCAGCCAGGGATGCCCCTTCACATCCGTGTGCATGTTGCCAACCAGCACGACAAGGTTGCCATCTCCAACTCCGGGAAACAAACGATCTCGGTCCCTGCCGGTGTGGAACTTCTCGATGTCGACTCCATTGTGAATCACGCGCAACTTCTCCGGCGCAAAGCCATCCTCGGCAATCAGAGCGTCGCGTATGGGCGTAGCGTTGGCCACCACTATGCCCGACAAGTTTTGAATCCGCCGCAGCCACGTTCGGCGTTTTCCCTGGTACCAATCGAAGTGAGCGAGGTCGCGGCGACTGGAAACAATGGCCTTCACGCCCGCCAACCGTGCCGCAGGAACGCCGAGCAAATTCGACCACAAATCATGGGTGTGCACGACGTCGACCTTTTCTCGCCTCAGGAACCAGCTTAGCCGAAGCAACTGGTACAGTCCTGCGGGACTATCGATACCACCCTTGGGATGGAATTCCATCACGTTGACCGCTGTTCCAAGAAGACGCTCCAACAATGGACCTTGAGCCCGCAAGCAACCCAAAGTCACGTCGTAATCAGCCATCGAAATCCGTCGCGCCAATTCCACTGCCTGGATTTCCGTTCCACCGACGTTGAGCGAATCCACTAGATAGAAAACCTTGCGCAGGGAACGCCTCGAATCATGAACTTGTACGACACCTGGAGTTTCAGGAATCTCTCCCGAGGTTTTATTGCTGGCCGTCACGTCACCCAATGTCATCCTAATCGAACAATCTGGATTTCCAACCGGTCCGATAAACTCTTGGACAAGAGCACGGTTTCTAACCGCGCTATTCCGGTCCTCGAAGAATCAAGCGCTGATTGCAGGGAGTTGGAGTTTACGTCCTTTGAGGGACGGGTTCTAGTTACCTGCGTGCTTCCAGCGTCCTTTGCAAATCACCCCTACGTGTTGAATACTATCTGTGGTCGCTGAGCATAGAGGGAGTTGTGCGACTTCCGGGTTCCTGTGAGTTGCAGTGTTTATCTCTCGAGGGCGAATCCCACATCGTTGGCGGCCTGCATGCTGTTGAAAATACAATGGTTGCTTCGCTGCTTGACTGCTGGTTGGAATGGTTAGGGTGCTTCACAAAGTTGCGTTAGCAGGTAATCTGAAAGCTTTATGTTGCTTTGCTTCAAGACAGGAAATGGCGTATCTGCATGAGTTCATCCGTTAGCGTATTCGGGCTTGGCTACGTAGGCACCGTCACTGCGGCCTGCCTGGCGCACAAAGGGCACAAAGTCATCGGAGTCGACCTCAATCGCGCGAAGGTCGAGGCGCTCCACGCCGGCCGCAGTCCTGTGGTTGAGCCACGCGTAGAAGATCTGATTGCCGAGGGCCACGCTAAAGGGCGTCTAAGTGCCACTGCGGATTCCGAATATGCCGTCTTGAACAGTGACATTTCCTTTCTCTGCGTGGGAACGCCGAGTTTGCGAAATGGGAAGCTCGACCTCGGTCATATCGAGCCGGTTTGTCGGAATATTGGCCAGATTCTGAAGAAAAAAACTGGATTTCACCTCGTCGTCTTGCGCAGCACCGTTTTGCCTGGAACCGCTGAAACCATTGTCATCCCGGCGCTGGAAAACTCCTGTGGAAAGAAGCTAGGCAAGGATTTTGGCGTCTGCGTCAATCCCGAGTTTATGCGGGAGGGGACGGCCGTGGCCGACTTTCTCGAACCGGCGATGACGGTCATCGGCGCGCAAGATCCGAAACACAGCGCGGTGTTACGGGAGATCTACAGCTGGGTTCCGGGACGGATATTCGAAACTTCGTTCCGTTCCGCCGAAATGGTCAAGTATGTTTGCAATGCGTGGCATGCCGTAAAAGTTTCTTTTGCGAACGAAGTTGGTACCCTGGCAAAGGAGTTGGGCGTCGATGCCGAAAGCGTAGTCGAGATTTTCACCTCCGATACCAAGCTCAACATTTCGCCAACCTATCTGAAACCGGGGTTCGCATTTGGCGGCTCTTGTCTGCCAAAAGATGTGCGCGCGCTAAGTTACCGCGCCAAAGAACTGGATCTCAAGCTGCCTCTCTTCGATTCCATCATGCCAAGCAATGACGAGCACTTGAAGCGAGCGATCGAGTTGGTGCTCGATACCGGAAAGAAGAACGTCGCGATTTTAGGGCTGAGCTTTAAGGCTGCCACCGATGATCTGCGGGAGAGCCCGCAAGTCCAACTCGTCAAACATCTGCTGGGAGAAGGATTCGCCATTAAGATTTGGGACGACAACGTTTCCCTGGGCCGCCTTCTTGGCTCAAATCGGGAATACATAGAGCAGGCCATCCCGCACATTGGGTCACTGCTAGAGAATGACCTTGCGGAAATCCTGAAGAATGCGCAAGTAGTTGTGATCGGGACCCGCGGTATCTGCCGAGACCAACTGGAAGCGCATCTACGGCCTGATCACATCGTGGTCGATCTTGTAAATCTGGAAAGAGCCCGTCGGCCCACGGCCCCCCACTACGACGGGATTTGCTGGTAAGAATGTGCGGATTCTATGGGTGAAAGCGGGCAAGCTGCTGCCGGTCGATACCGGAGGTAAGATCCGTTCCTACAACATTCTCCGGCACCTTGCCCGCAATCATGAAGTAACTCTGCTTTCTTACTATGGAGGACAACGGGATTCCGAATATGAAGGTGAGATTCAGCGCGAGTTGCGCGGAGCGCAAACCATCTACACCGCCGCTCCGGATGCGCAGTTCATCGCGCAATCGGTGAATTATCTGTCCCGCCTGTTTCAATCGGCGCCATTTGCCGTGAGTAAGTTCACCCACGCCGAAGTGCAACGAGCCGTGGCATCGTGGCTTTCGGGAAATAAATTCGATGTGGCGGTTTGCGATTTTCTTTCTGCATCCCGGAACTTCCCTGATCATCTCGCCACACCCACTGTTCTTTTCCAGCACAACGTGGAATCCGTGCTCTGGCGACGCATGGCGTCGACCGAATCGAATCCGGTAAAGCGTGTTGCCTATCAGCTCGAGGCCCAAAAAATGTGGCGTTACGAGCGCCGGGCACTGGGCAAGTTCCATCACGTCATCGCCGTCTCTGAAAACGACCGCCAGCAAATGCTGGGGATGGATTCGGCCTGCGACGTCAGCGTGGTACCAACTGGGGTTGACACTCAGAAATATGGGGTTGCGCCGCCGGCCTCCGCGAGTCCGCCTCGCATCGTCTTCACCGGCTCCATGGATTGGGAGCCCAATATCGACGCCGTTGCTTATTTCTGTCAGGAAGTTTTTCCCATGGTTCGCGCGGAGTTTCCTTCGGCTGTGTTCCAGATTGTGGGTCGAAACCCGCACTCCCGCGTCCAGCAGCTTGCCTCTCACTCAGTGGAGGTTACTGGTACGGTGCCTTCCGTGGGTGAATACCTGCGTGATGCGACCGTAGTTGTGGTACCACTGCGCATCGGCGGCGGAACGCGGTTGAAAATCTATGAGGCAATGGCTATGGGCAAGGCCATGGTTTCCACTTCGATTGGCGCCGAGGGACTGGACGTAAGAAGCGGGCGTGACCTCATCCTTGCTGACGATGCGACAACCTTTGCTCAGGCTATCACTCTTCTTCTGAGGGACCCCGCGCCTCGCCGGCGGTACGAAGAGGCTGCGGCCCAGCTCGCCGCACAGTACGATTGGTCAAACATCGAGCAGCACTTCGCCAAAATACTCCGAGAGGTCAGTCGTAAAGCGGCGCAAAGTGGACGATCGCATGATTCCCCTGCTGTCACGCAGCCATGAATGTCCTAGTGCTGGATGGAGATCAGAATCAGGCAGTCGCGAGCGTCAGGTCACTGGCGGCCGCTGGTCATACCGTCTTCGCCGCGGAAGCTGCATCGTGGTCCAAAGCGAGTTGGTCCCGCGCGTCCTCCGGCAGCTTTCGTTATCCATCCCCGAAGGGACCGGTCGGCCCGTTCGTCGAAGCCATCGCCAAGTTCGTCCGCGAAAATTCCGGTACGCTGGTTCTTCCGATGACCGAAGCCACCACTCTCCCCTTGTCTGCTCATCGTGACTTCCTGACCTCTGCGGGAGCCCGGCTGGTTTTGCCAGATCACAGTGACCTGCTCCGCGCGTTCGACAAGAATGAGACGACGCGCCTGGCGGCATCACTTGGGGCGCGTATTCCGAAAACAGTACTGGTTACGACTGCAGAGCAAGCTCGCGACGCGGCCCAGTCCATGCCTTATCCTGTGGTTTTGAAGCCGGCCGCTTCGGAGGAGCTCTCGTCCGACGGGAAGTTGCGCACCGCGGGCCGCCCCCGCTATGCCAGCGACTCGATGCAGTGCGATGCTGCCTTCCGCGATATCAGCGGCCGATCTTCGGCGGTGCTGGTTCAGGAGTTCGTCGAAGGCGAAGGAACCGGATACTTCGCGCTCATGCATCGCGGCGAGGTACGCGCGGAGTTCGCGCATCGCAGGATTCGCGATATTTATCCGACGGGCTCCGGCAGCGCAGTGCGGGTAAGTGTCGCCGTTGATCCCGAGATTCGCTGCTCGTCGCTTGCGATTCTGTCGGCTCTGCGGTGGCACGGAGTGGCGATGGTCGAGTACCGAAAAAAGGAAGGCTCGCCAGCAGTGTTTATGGAAGTGAACGGACGCTTCTGGCATTCGCTCGCTCTGGCTTGTTATGCAGGAGTCGATTTTCCAGCGTTGCTCGCTCGCATGGCTGAGCACGGAGACATAGAGCCAATGGCAGGGTATCGCACCGGTGTCCGTTGCCGCTGGTTGCTGGGGGATGCCCGGCACCTGGCGGAGGTTTGGAAAGGGCCGCCGCCCGGCTACCCGGGCACTTACCCGGGACGAGTGCACACGCTCCTGCAGGTTCTGACGCCACAGCCTGGGACTTACCACGATTTGTTTCAATGGGGCGATCCGCTACCGGAGTTTGGAGACTGGCTGAACTTTTTCATGCGTTTGATAAGGGGACGCTCGGCTGCGTAAAGATATGCTGAAAGGCGCATTGCACGCTCATAGCAGGTACTCGGACGGCGAGTTCACTCTGCGAGAACTGCGTGAAATCTTCGTCGCCGAGGGCTGTTCCTTTCTTTGCATGACGGATCACGCCGAGTATTTCGATCGGCCATTAATCGAACGTTACGTTTCGGAATGCCAGTCACTCTCCGACGAAAGCTTTTGTTTAGTGGCTGGCCTGGAATATAGATGCGAACGCGATATGCACATTCTCGGGTACTGCGCTACCGAGTTGACGCCGTCCTCCGATCCCCAGCAGGTAATCCGGCACATTGACTCGCAGGGGGCAGTCTCAGTGATTGCCCATCCCAAAGACGATTTCTTCCCATGGATTGAGAGTTTCGAGACTTTGCCCCTTGGAATCGAAACCTGGAACACGAAGTATGACGGACGCTACGCCCCTCGCCCCGGAACGTTCGCCCTTCTACAGCGTCTGAAAAAACGCGCCCCCCAGATGCATGCTTTCTACGGCCAGGATCTGCACTGGAAGAAACAGTTCCGCGGTTTGCAGGTTGCACTGGATTGCGATTCGCTGGAGTCCGCAAAGATTCTGGCTGCTCTCGCGGCGGGAAAATACACCGCCCAAAAGGACGATCTACGACTGCCCTCCTCCGGCATACTGTCCGAGGAGCTTTTGGCCGAGTTCGGACGCGTGCAGGCACGATCGCACCGCATGTGGCGCCTGGTGAAGGGCGGGAAGCAGACGCTCGACCGACTTGGCATCCGCGTTCCCGAATCCATAAAAGCGCAATTGCGCAGGATTTTCTGATGGCGCGGAACGGCACTGTATTCCTGATGTATCACGAACTCGAGCTGCCGGGGCGGCCACTGTGCCAGTCCGAGCCGGGGTACGCGCGCTATGTGCTTTCCCAGGAAACCTTCCGTTCACAAATGAACTGGCTTGCCCAGAACGGGTGGCGCGGCCTAAGTGTCGGCCAGGCGATCGAGTATCCTTCCGGAAATTCGGTCGCAATCACTTTCGACGACGGAAGCGAGACCGACCTGATCGCTGCCGCGCCCATCCTGAAAGAAAACGGATGGAATGCAACTTTCTATGTAACCGCGGGTCTTGTCGGTAATCCCGGTTATATGTCTTCTGGCCAGTTGAGACAGTTGCGCGCTCTTGGCTTTGAAATCGGCTGCCACTCCATGACCCATGCTTATCTCGACGATCTTGATGACTCGGCCTTGCGCCGCGAGATTTTCGATGCGGGGAAAAAGCTGGAAGATATGATCGGCGAAAAGATAGAGCACTTCTCCTGCCCCGGCGGCCGGTATGACGACAGAACCTCTGCTCTGGTCCGCGAGGCCGGCTACCGGTCTCTGGCCACAAGCCGGGCGCATGCCAATTCCCCGGACACGAATCCGTACTGCCTGGGCCGCGTAGCTGTTTTGCGCGGAACCGACGACGTCACATTTGGACGGATGTGCACGTCGGAAGGGTTGTGGCAAGTGCGCCTTGGCGAATCCTTTCGAGGTGCGGCGAAGTCGGTGATGGGCAACACACTCTATGACCGCCTCCGCTCCCTCCTGCTGCGTAAGCCCTAGACCGCGAATCCCTGGCGGGCCAAAGATGTAGTTCTTTTCGAGTAGTAGGGTCAAGTCTCTTCCGTTTCAACCTGTCGATCTCCAAGAAGTCGACCCCTTTGGCCCTGATCCTTGGGCTTTTGGGCCTGCCCTTCCGAGTATCTGGAGGGTCACGACCTTCGGGTATCTGTCTCAGTATGCTTTCCGTGGTTAGAGTCTCCCTACGGACTTTGAAACCCTTGGTCCCCCAAAAATTTGTTTCCGAGGGATACACATGTTGTGGGCAAACGCGGACTTCTTGATTCTCCAACCAGAGAATGCAAAGCGAAGTCCCAATCTCATCCTGCTGCTGACTCTGATCACCACCTGCTTTTTCTCATCGATGGGCTGCAGTTCGATGCAAGCGAGTTCTACGCCGTCCCCACGGGTTGAGCAGCCCGCCCCGTTCATTACCATTCAAACCGCGCTGCCCAATGGCACCGTCTCGAGTAGCTATCATGAGCAACTTTCCGCCAGCGGAGGACTCGCACCTTACCAATTTCTTCTGGCCATCGGCGCATTACCGCCGGGATTGAGTCTCAACCAGCAGACCGGGGAGATTTCCGGAACGCCGACCCTCGCTGGAAACTTTAGGTTCGCGATTGAAGTCAAGGACTCGTCCTCGGAGGCTTCGGGCGGCCCCGCATACGGCATACGCGCCTACATGGTGAATGTGAATCCCTCCAACAGAATCAGCGTTAAGATTTCGCCAACTAGTCCATCGGTGGAAGCAGGTGGGAAGATACAGTTTGGAGCCCTGGTGGGTAATACGGCCAACACCGGGGTCACCTGGGCGGCCAGCGCCGGTAGTATTTCTACGAGTGGCCTATTCACTGCTCCGCTCAACACTAGCGCAAAATCGATCACGGTTACTGCCACCAGCACGGTGGAACCTTCTATTCAAGCCAGCGCCGCGGTCACAATGACTAGCGCTAGCCAGTTCACGATTGCCACTGCGAGCGTTCCATCCGCTGTAGAATCCACGCCCTATTCGGCATCGCTGGTTGCCAGCGGCGGACAACCTCCTTATCAGTGGAGCATCGCCTCGGGCTCGCTGCCGCAGGGCCTGCAGCTCGATGCATCCACTGGAACGTTGTTTGGTTCAGCCACCCAAACGGGAGACTTTACCTTCAGCGTGCAGGGAACCGATTCGGCCTCACACACAGCGGATCGGAGCCTTTCTCTTGTGGTGTCCGCCGCCTCAGCTGGCACGTGCGGACCTCCGGCCTACAGTTGTTCCCGGACCGACTTCAAAGTCGTTCAAGTACCGACGCCACCCAGCGTGGGTAATCTGCTGGGTGCAAACACAATCGTCACCGATCCCGACTTCGCGAACCCTATTGTGCGGATTACAGATGCGCATACCAATCCGCATCGGCGATTCAAGAACCGTACTTACTTTACAAGCAGCACCGGCAGCGCGGATGAGAATCTGTGGAACATCGACTCGACGCTTCTCGTCGTGCAGGATACCGGGGCGAACTCCTTGCCTTTCACCTTCGACCCGAGCACGCTGCAGGCGGCCCGAATGTATGTTTCAAGTTTTCCGGAGACGAACGGACTCATGCTGGGGGACAGCGGCAACTGGAGCCGCGTAGACCCGAATGTTTTTTACACGATTGCCGGAACTGCGATCCATAAGCGTGACTTTACGGATCGCACCCATCCCCCATCTCCGCAGCCAGTCTACGATTTCAGCAACTGTCTTCCGGCAGGGTCTTCGGTGACTTGGAGCGACAACGCTGGTGTGGGTGGAGATGACACCGTATTCGGCATGGTTTATTCCAATCGCGGACCTCAGGGAACCGGCACCTACGCGGTCGTTTACAAGGTTGGCAGCGGTTGCAGCATGCTGAACACGCAGACCGGCCAGGTCACAGGTGATTGGGGAGCCAGCGGCGCGATTAACATAGCAGACCGTTGGACGATCCATAACGCCAAGTTGTCGAAGGACGGGAACTGGCTGATCATCGCCAACGATCTCTGTACATCCTTTAGTTGCTCTCAGGCCCCTTACTTCTGGCAAATCGGAACTACAAATGTAAACTCCTGCGGGGACGGCGGGTCCTGCAGCGGTCATTGGACCGAAGGTAATACTCATTGGGTAAACAATGACAACTCGCCAATGTCCAACCAAGTGATCCGTTCCCTTGCCCAAGCGACTTCGGTCAGCAATCTCACCTTCCGGTTTCCCGCTAACATCACAGCTCCGTTTGACCAGCACCAGTCCTGGAACAACGTCGATCCGGCTGACTCTCTGCCATTCTTCGCCACTACCTGGAGCACCATTAGCCCCTTCCCTGCCCCGTGGTACAACGAAGTAATTGGGGTCGCGGCGGATGGTAGTGACAAGACCTGGAGATTCGGTCACACGTTCATTACGACCAACTCACAAAGGTTTAGCACGATGTACGCGATCGGTAGTGTCTCGCAGGATGGAAAGTTCTTCATGTTCTCCTCCGACTGGATGGGTACGCTCGGTTCTGAATCGGGGAAACCAAGCTGCTCGATCGGAAGAGACTGTCGCGGAGATGTTTTCGTGATCCAGTTAAGGTAAGAAGGTACGGATTACCAACGTGGCACACTAGCCTCACAAGAATCTTCCCGCAAGCTTTTCCTGATAATAGGCAAAGCCATCCAGGTATTTGGAAAACTCCGGGGTACTGGATTTACGCGTCACCCCTATGCGGGGTAGACGGTAGCGGTCGCTGGCGTGGTTGACCATGCCGAATTCTGCAATCACGGAACAAGCGTATCCCGCCTGCTGCACCTGCTGAACCTGACTTGGACGGTAATCTCGGGACATGCCGTTGGGGTAACAAAAACAATTCACTGTTCGTCCGACTCCCTCTTCGATTTGAGCTCGCGACCGGGTCAGCTCATCCCAGGATTCCTCGTCCGTGACGGTTGAAAGAATGGGATGGGTGACCGTATGAGAGCCTATCTCCATCAAACCGGAATCCGCCATTTCCCGAAGCTCATTCCAGGAACAGGGCGCGAATTTAGGCGGAGCAGTCCCAGGGCAGGGGAAGTCCATAGTTTTCCCCATCGCTTCAATCCAGGCGTTACGCTCTTCAGGCCGCTTCCGATTCAGCGATCGAAAAAGGCTATCAAGCTTGTCGGGCGCAAGCTCTTGTGGAGCGCTGGACTGCTGGCTCAGCCAGACCACCTTATCCGTCCAGATCCAATCCTCCCCGCGGATAAACGAGCTCACCACAAAGAAGGTAGCGGGCAACTCAAATTCCTTTAACAGCGGAAACAGAAATTCATAGCAACTGCGCCGGCCATCATCAATGGTCAGCGCGACAATGCGGCGGTCCAGCCCGCGGCCGGAGGAGAGTTGCCCAACCAGTTGCAACAGGGGCACTACCTGAAAGTGTTCGCGCAGGTAAGCAAACTGCAGCCGGATCCCTTCCACATTCAGCGCGTCGGGCTCGGTTCCCCCGGGGCCCGAGAAATTGTGATACATGAGGATCCGGGCCATCCCCCCTGAGAGAGCTCGCGTCACCGAGAACACCCCGCAAGCTTTCAGTGCACGGAGCGCCAGCTTACTCATGCGGTACCTTGAAGGGGGCGGCGACAGCCTGGCGGCTTAGCGGCGGAATCGAATACCGCTGATCGGCAGCTTTGTAGGAAATCCCGAAGATCAATTGACACATTCGACGCCATAATATCATCGCCTCCAGAAACCACGGGAACGTCATACCAGAGCGCGATTGCACGGAAGACGGGTGACTCATGAGTGTCTTCCTGATCGTGGGGGTTACGGTTTTGCGGTAATCTAGCAAAGTGGAAACAAGCGTTGGTGAGCGAGGAATCAAGGAACAAGCTTTGTCTGGAAGACTCGAATTGACCCAATCCCCCCTGTTGACCTTGCTGCGCTGCCCGATCTGTAAGGGGCCACTGGCTGAGGCAAATGGCGGCCTCGCCTGCGCTACGTGCCCTCGTCAATTTCCCGAGGTTCGTGGTGTTCTTCGTTTTGTCGAGGAGGGCAACTATGCCGACAGCTTCGGATACCAATGGAAGCAATTCCAGCGAACCCAACTGGACCAAGCCACCAGGAATCCGAACGAGGTCGATTTTATGAACAAAACCGGCCTGAGGCCGGAGGACTTGAAGGGTAAGCTCGTGTTGGACGTGGGATGTGGCATGGGGCGATTCGCCGAAGTGGCGACTCGCTGGGGCGCTCGCGTAGTTGGCATCGACTTCAGCGCGGCCGCCGAGGTCGCGGCGAAAAACCTGTCTGACCGCGATTTCGTGGCCTTGCAGGCTGACGTATTCTCGCTTCCGTTTGCCCCCGAAACCTTTGATTGCATTTACAGCATGGGCGTGCTGCACCACACTCCCGACTGCGAGAAAGCGGTGAAACTGCTGCCGCAGTATCTGAAACCGGGAGGCACCCTAGCCGTATGGCTGTACAGCGGTTACAACAAGTGGTATCGCTTTAGCGATCAATACCGGAAGATCACCCACCGGATGTCGCCCCACGCCTTGCATCGTTTTTTTCGGGTGGCCGTGCCCTTTTTTTATTGGCTAGATCGGGGACTCCGCGTCGTTCCGATCATCGGCAAGCCGGTGGCCGGCGTGATTCATCACGTGTTCCCGGTCAACCGCCATGCCGACTCGGAGATGCGAGTGTTGGACACGCTGGACTGGTATTCGCCCAAATACCAGTCCAAACACACCTACGAGCAGGTATTTCGCTGGTTTGAAAGTTGCGGCTTGGAAGGGTTGAGTGTCGGGAACATTGCAGTAGGCGTAAGAGGGAAAAAGCCTCCACGGAGCGGATAGTGACGCGAGATCGGGCGGTGGTGTTATCGTCCCCCAAGGATCGTCCAAAGTAGCTTCGCAACCTCGTTGACCCAGATCTTGGCGGCCTGACGATGCCGCCACCAAGGCTGCTGAAACTCCGGGTCCGACACACCCTCAGTGGAGATGCGGATGTTCAAGTCGTGCCTGGTCACGTTTTTCCAAATCATTCGTGCTCGGCGCGTGTGATAGTTCGAGGTTAAGATCGTAACTGACTTCCAGTGGCGCGCCTGGATGCAAGGCACGATGGCCTCGGCTTCCTGACGGGTGGAGTTTACCTCTTCGCTGGTCTCGCAAAAGTCAACACGGGCAGCCAGGTCGCCGCCGTAATTCCGCTCGAGGTAGGCTCGGGCGACCGGTGGAATAGACTGGCCCCAATAAGATTCCTTTGGAAGGCTGAGCAAGGCTCGGTCGGCGATACCTCGCCGCAACAGGTCAATGGCTCCGTCGATGCGAGCCTTTTCACCAACCGTCGAGCCCTGGAGCACGATAACCGCATCCACGTGGTCGGGTAGCGGATCCCTGGCAATCAGGAGATCGCTGCCCCAGAGCATCAAACAAACGGCGAGAACCGCCGCGCCGGCGATTAACCTTAGTATGCGGAACAAGGGCCTTGTCGGCGAGGGCATCCGTGGCTTCGCAGTACCGTTCCGGACCGAATGACTAGAACAGAATTGGCCGATTGTAGCATGGCGATCGGGCGGTTATCTGGACATCGGCTTCACTTTGTGCCAACCTGAAATGAATGCCCTTCTAGGCGGTATTAGCTTGCGATCCTGCTGCTTTCGCGCCGCCCTGCCAGAGATCGGACCGAACTGAAAATGAGCTTAAAAACCCGAGCCCTGAAGAATGTTGCCTCGAGTTGGGGAGGCTTGGCGGTGAACATCGCCGTCGGTTTTTTTCTCTCTCCATTTATTCTTCACCATCTCGGGGACGAAGCCTTTGGCTTGTGGATTCTGATCTTCTCCTTGACCGGTTACTACGGCATCTTCGATTTCGGAATTCGGTCTTCCCTGGTCCGGTACGTTTCGAAGTTCGAAGCTACTGGCGACAAAGACCAGCTCGCGCGGCTCGTGAACACCAGTCTTTTTACTTACAGCTGCCTCGGTTTCTTCTTGGCCCTGGTGACCTTGTTGGGTAGCTTCTATGTAGACCGGCTCTTTCACATCCCTCCAAGTTTTCTCAAAGATGCCCGAATTCTGTTTCTGATGGTGGGATGTTCTCTGTCTCTCGGTTTTCCCTTGGGAGTCTCAGGAGGAATTCTGGAAGGGATGCAAAGATTCTACCTGATGAACTGGACCAACATCATCGGGACGTTGGTGCGGGCGGCTCTTATCATCTATGTTCTCCATCACGGTTTGGGACTCCTCAGCGTTGCTCTAATTACCGTTTCCCTGCCTTTGATTACCTCAACGGTTCGGGCTGTGATTGCGCAGCGGTTGCTGGCCATCTCCTACGGATGGAAATATGTGGACCGGGAGTCGCTCCGGCAGGTTGCCAATTACGGATCGATCACTTTTATGATCATTGTGGCCGCCCGCCTGAGGTTTAAGACGGACGCAGTCATCATTGGAACGTTTCTCTCGGCGGCAGCCATTACGCACTTCAGCATTGGGGCACGCCTGGTCGATTACGCCGGAGAGGTAGTGAGCAGCCTGGCGCAGATCTTTACCCCGATGTCCAGTCACTTTCATGCGACTGGCGACTACAACCAGCTCCGCAAGATCTTCGTTTCTGGAAATCGAGCTTGCGCTCTGATCATGTTCCCCATGGCAACCGCTCTGGTGGTAATGGGCAAATCGGTAATTGAAGCTTGGGTAGGACAGCGTTATGTGTCGAGCTATATCGTGCTTCTAATCGTTTTGATCCCATCCACGTTGTACCAAGCTCAGTCGACTTCGAACCGCATCTTATTTGGAATGAGTATGCATAAGGCTTTGGCGTATGTGGTTCTCATGGAAGGCATCGCCAACGTCATCCTGAGCATCGTGCTGGTTCGCCCTCTGGGGATCGTCGGCGACGCACTGGGCACGGCAATTCCACTGACTTGCACCTCACTCTTCTTCTTGCCGCGTCACATGTGCCGCCAGCTTGAGATTCCAGTCCGCAAATTTCTGGCGGAGGCCTACTTTTATCCCGTGGTGCTTTGCATCCCCATGATTCTTGTCCTGGTCCTGATGCAGCGTTTCTTCTACGCCCACCGCTATCCTCAGCTGATTGTCAATTTGCTGGCGGGCCTCGCCGCCTACGGGGTTGGGGTGCTTTGGTACGTTTTGACCCGGGATCCCATGGGAATCCAACTCAAGACAAGAATGTCCCGTTATCTCGGAGGACAGATGAGCGAGCCCGAGTTGTAGGGACCGCTAGGTTAAGAGAAAAATACGCGGATGTTACAATCAAGTTCAAGCGTCAAGTTCATGACAGGAACCGCTGAGAGCAGCGCCTCCGGACAACACAGCAAGACACACACAGACCCCTCGAGAAAGCAGCGTCCGGTTTTTGTTATGGGCTGTCACCGGTCCGGGACGAATCTTCTTTACGATACGCTGCTATCGGCCGGTGGATTTGCTATTTACCGCGGTTCTCTGCCTCTCTACGAACTTCTGATACCTCGTTTCGGCTCTCTCAAGAACCCGAGTAGCAGGGAAAAGATCGTCCACACGTGGATGCGGAGCGAGGGTTTCGAGCGGACTGGGGTGGAGGCTGAGACGTTGTCTTCAAGATTGTTGGCGGAATGCCGGACGGGAGGCGATTTCATTCGCGTTGTCATGGATCAGATCGCACAGAATCAAGGCGTACAGCGATGGGCGCTTTACGATCCCGACAGCGTGCTGCACGTCCCTCAAATCAAGCGAGACCTCGGGAATCCGTTGTTCATACACATTATCCGGGACGGACGAGACATTGCACTGTCGCTCATGAAGATGGAGGGATTTCGTCCGTTTCCCTGGAGCCAACGAGCACGTGGATTGCTAGAGACGGCACTTTACTGGGAGTGGATGGTGCAGAAAGGCCGTCAATACGGACGCATGCTCCCTGATGATTACATCGAAATTCATTTCGAAGAACTTGTAAGCCAGCCTCGTAGCGTGCTGGCGAGATTGGGAGGCTTCCTTGATCATGACCTGGATTACGAGCGCATTCATAGCATGGGCTTGGGCCGACTTCGTGATTCCAATTCCTCTTTCCTCGGCGACGAGAAAGAAACCAAGAATCCGGTGAACCGCTGGAAGGAAAAACTATCCCATCAGCAAGTGGTGGAACTCGAAGCCATCATCGGATCGACCCTGAAAGAGTTCGGCTACGCCCTGACCGTGGAACCGGAAGAGCGGCAAATCGGCTTCCGGTGGAAATGTCTTTCGTCAATCTATCCTCGCTTTCTTAGCACCAAACATTGGCTCAAGTTGAATACCCCCATGGGCCGTTTCGCCGATCTCTCCGTTCTGGCGCTCCATGATTCAGCCTCCGACGCGGGCTGATCGAATCGCAAAATACCAGCGTTGATTGCGCCTGCACTATCGTGCTTACTCTGCATTGGCAGTCTTCTGATAGGCGATTTAGAATTCGCTTAAGTAGTTTCGGGATAAGTAGTTGTTATCAGCCCTTACCCGGAGCACCTGCGTCGTCAAGGAAAGGCATGCCCTCGCAAGAATCGAAAATAACGACGGTGGCGATGAAAGCGTTTGTTAGGTTGTTTATTGCATTCGGTCTGAGCCTACTCAGTTGTGCAGCACAAACCGCGAGCCCTACTTCACCGCCGGGTAGTGCGTGCGGACCGCAGCAATATTGTGCGCGGACCGACCGGCGAGTGGAACCCTATCCGGACAAACCACCGGCCATTGGTCCATCAGGATCAATCATTAGTGATCCGACTTTCGGATCGCGAATTGTGCGAGTCACCGACGAAAGATCGGACCCGATACAGGCCGGCCGACCGCTCTTTACGCCGGCTTCCGCGGAACAGAATTCCTGGAACAAGGACTCCACGATGTTTTACATCGACACTTCCGGGGGTTCGTTTCTGCTGTACGATTTCGACCCTGCGACCATGACCGCTCGGCCGGCCAGCACACCCAAACGAGACTTGGGGGGAGAACCCGAGTTCAGCTTCCAGCAAGCCAGCATCCTATATGGCATGAGTCGCCGGGACCGGGTTATCGAGCAGTACGACGCGTCGACCGGGCGTGCGGCCGAGATAAATGACCCCTCTAAATGTGTCAAATTGGGGTCCGGCGACTCCGGATATTTAACGGGCGTCAGCGCGGACGACAATCGATTTACGGCCGTGCTGGGCCCGCAGCAAGATAAGAATTATATGATTTATGTCTACGATCGGACCCAGGGCTGCCGCTGGTATAACACGCAGACAGGCGAAATTGGCGGCCAGTGGGGACCCAAGGGCACGATCTCGGCTCCCGATCGCTTCTTACTTCATAACGCTCGCATGGCAAAATCCGGAAAGTTCGTTTATATGACGCGGGGTGGCACCGGCAGCATCGGCCATGGCTGGGTAGTTTGGGAAGTCGACAGCATGAATATCGGTGTTTGTACCCAAGGCTGCAGCGGACATCACGTGACGGGCTACTCGCATATCATCGGTCCCTCCGGCGCTCTCCATCCACTGGACCTGTGGATAAGGCCGTTGAACAATCTGGAGGCTCACAATCCGCTGATCGAGGGACTGGAGCCAGCCAAAGGGTTCTGGTTCGACTCGCATTTCTCATGGAATAACGCGACTCCAGATGATTCCACTCCCGTCTGCTTTTCCAGCTACCGGCCAAACAATCCGGATACGCCCGGAGCGGCGCCTCTCGCGACTGGACCGTGGCAAAACGAAATCGACTGTGCGGCGACGGACGGAAAGGCCTCCAAAGTCTGGCGGTTTGCCCACACCTACAGCACTGCCAGAAACGGCTTCTGGTCGACCCCGCGAGGAAATGTCTCCCAGGATGGGCGCTTCTTCATGTTCACTTCCGACTGGGAAGATCAGCTGGGAAAAAAACCGAACGGTAACCAATACCGGACCGACGTTTTCATCGTGGAGCTGAAATGATGAGCTGTGGGGTTTCTCTCTGGGCCTTGAGTGAGCGGTAAGTATCAAGCCATTGCTCGCGGACCCTGGGCCAGCGGTAAGCCTGCGATTGCGCGTATGCGTTCAACGCCAGACGCGCAGAAAGAGCAGGATCCCGCAGCAGCCGTATGACGTTCCCCGCCAAAGCTGAAGCATCTCCTACTTCAGAGAGCAACCCTGTTCGCTCATGCTCAACCAGGTACGGGATGCTCTCGGCTGCTGTGCTGACCACCGGGGTGCCGCAGGCAAACGCTTCCTGGATGGAGACCGGCATATTGTCCAGCCACGATGCGTTGAGGAAAATGTCCGCCTGGTCGTAAAGGCGCCCAATCTCTTCTCTCGATGCGACTCCGGTGAAATGCACTCCCGAAAGATTCATATTACTTACGAGAGTGCGAATTTCGCCTTCGGAAGGCCCTTTGCCGACCAGATCAAGCCTCGCTTCGGGGAACTGTTTTTGCACCTCGGCGAACGCTCGCACGACTACATCCAGGCCATAGTAGGGATGGAATCCTCGCGTGCAGATCAGGTGAGGACGCAGCGGGCGGCGCTCGCGAAACGAGAACTGGCTGACATCCACAATATTTGGTATGGCTTCTGCCTCAAGGCCAAATTCCCGAAACACTCGAATCAGATATTCGGAGGGCACCACGAGTCGTTCCGCCTTGGTCAGAATCCCTCGCGCACTACGAAAGCGCTGCAGGTGATCCCGCGCCTCCCCGCTGTGATAGTGAATGATCGCCTTCTTTCCCCGAAGGTGGGCAATCCACATCGCCGGCGCAGGCGCCACCAGGAACGACCAGTAGGATGCAGAAAAAATGTGCGCTACATCCGCGTCTGCGAGACCTTTCCACAGTATGAACAGGTAGAGGGGTTGACGAACCAAAGTGCGCAAAAACGGAACATGCTCCGCCCAGCGTAGCAGCGGCGGAAAGACCGGATCGATGGGGAGGAATCGTACCTCCACAGCCGGATCGTCCTGCCAATGACGGCACAGCAGGTCAGCCTGTACCGACTGACCACCAACATAGCGCAACGAGGCCGCCACGATCGTCACTTTGAGTCGATCTACAGGAACACTGCTTCGATTCGGCCCCGTCCCTTGGGCTGCCGAAGCGCTCATCCGGCCTCTCCGCTCACGCCCACAGAAGCGGGCAACGATTCGTTGATGTTCAGAGCTTTTTCCAGGAAGTTCCGGTGCCACAATTCAAAGATGAGCAAACGCCAGAGGCGGGCAGAGTGATCCCGGCGTTCTTGAAAATGCTCGTCAAGCATCCGCCGAACGCCATTCGCGTTGAAGTATCCTCGTTGCAGCGTCTGCGTATCCAGCAACGTCGTGAGTACGAGATCTTTCAACTCGCCGCGCATCCAATGCCCGAGCGGTAAAGAGAAGCCTTGCTTAGGCCGGTTGAGAACCTCGCTCGGCACTCCCACACGCTCCGCCAGCTTCTTGAGAATAAATTTCTGCGAACCGTTGCGCATTTTCCATTGCGGGCCCAATGCCGTAACCCACTCAAGAAAGACATGGTCCAACATAGGAACCCTGGCTTCGAGCGAGGTCGCCATGCTCATCCGGTCCACTTTGGTGAGGATGTCGCCGGGCAGGTACGTTTTGCTGTCCAGATAGAGAACGCGGCTCAGTGGATCGTGCGCGGGAGCCTCATCCAGATATTCCCTGAAGCGCTTCAGCGGAGCCGCATCGGAAGCCACAAAATCGTTCGAAAGAACTCCCATCTCCCTCTGGAACGACTGCAAGGAAACACCTTCGGTATACCGCTCTTCCCAGGGCAGCGAGATGCTGTAGGCGAGATTCCTGCCGGGCACGCGATAGGGAATCATGGGATGGACGCGATCGCGGTACCAAAGCCCCGCCCACTTGGGGATCCATTTGAAGGATCGATCTTCCAAATGAATACGATAGCGATCATAGCCGGCGAATGCTTCGTCCCCACCATCGCCCGACAATGCAACCTTTACATGCTTTCGAGCCAGGCAGGATATGAAGTAGGTTGGCAGCATGGAAGAGTCTCCGAAAGGCTCTTCCAAGTGGCGAGTTAACATTTCCACTGTTTCAACGAGATCAGGTTCAAGAATCAACTCATGGTGGTCGGTTCCAAATTTCTGCGCTACCAGTCGCGCATAGGGAGTCTCGTCAAAGTCACCATGCCGAAATCCAACGGAAAAAGTCTTGACCGGCTGGGATGTAGCTCGCGCCATCAATGCAACCACCGTAGAGGAGTCCGTACCACCACTCAGCAAGGCCCCGAGAGGAACATCGGCAATCAGGCGGATCCGGACTGCTTCTGCCAGGCGAGATTCGAGTTCTTCGAGCAACTCTTCCTCGGACGCAGGCTCATACGTACCGTACTGGGGAAAATCCCAATACTGACGAATGCGCGCTTCTCCCTTCTCGAATTCCAACAGATGTCCGGGAGGCAACTTCTGAATCGGCTGGAACGCCGTCGCGGGGTCAGGAATGTATCCGAAATACATGTATTGCAGCAGCGCCGGGTAATCGACCTTGGCCAACTCAGGCCGGACGGCCAGAATGGACTTCATTTCCGATGCGAACAGCAAAGCTCCATTGTGGAGCGCGTAGTGCAGCGGTTTCTTCCCGACACGATCACGGGCCAACAGCAGGCGGCCAAATCGCTCGTCATAAAGCGCGAAAGCGAACATTCCCCGCAGCTTTTGAACGCACTCCGCCCCGTACTCTTCATAAAGGTGAATAATGACTTCTGTATCGGAGCGGGTAGAAAAGAGATGACCGCGGGCTAACAGTTGGGAGCGCAGCTCAGGGAAGTTATAGATCTCGCCGTTGAAAACAATCCAAATCGTCCTGTCTTCATTGAACAGCGGCTGGTGGCCGCCTGCCACGTCGATGATGCTGAGCCGGCGCATACCCAGTCCGACGCCAGCCTTCACGAAAATCCCTTCATCGTCGGGGCCACGGTGCACGATGGCCTCACACATCCGGTGAATGGTGGCGCTATCTACCTCGCCGCCGGAGTGAGCTTGGACGATTCCTGCTATGCCGCACATACACTATCCCTTCAGCACCGCTGCAGATCTCTCTTGCTGCCGGAAATCGGAGGACGGCGGGCGCTCTCGCTTGAGTTGATAATCCCGGTACTCCCCAGGATTTCCTTCCCTTCCATCACAGGCCGCGAGAACGATATTCACCATTTCTCGCGCGGTCACAAAGTGCAGAATTTCCTTTCTCTGCTCCGCGCCACCCACCAGTTCGCTTACAAATTTCCGCACAGCATCCCCAACAGTAGCCTCTTCGTCTCTGGCGTCCATGCCGTGGCAGTGCAATTTGATAAACAACCAGTCAGGCCTGCCTTTTACCGTGATGGCCGCGCGTTTCCACAAAGTCAATCGACGGAGGCTGGGAGGATTCGACCCTGTTAGTGCCGCATTATCGATGCGCCATCGCCGGGAATCACTATCGGCAGCGAAGTCCAGCATGAGAGGCCCCTGTACGATGAGCGGAAAAACTTGCGGAACCTTGCCTCGCTCCAAATCTCGGCCTTTGCGGTGCGGAGCCCGCTCCGTCAGCGGCAATGTGCACTCATAAATCGAATTGATTTTGCTGGTCTGTGCCCAGTGAAACGCTCCGGTCGGCAACGTGAAGTCGGCGTAGCACCCCGTCTCCGCCAGAACCTGCATCTCGCTATCCACTCCGCAGAAACGCCCTTTGTTAGAGTTCGCCAGCGCGAAGTTGCCATGCACGAAGCTGTAACGAGGCTGGGGTGAGTCGCCCCAGTACGAAAGGCAATTGTGTTCCCCAGCCAGCCGGTCGCGGAACTCAATCAGCTGACGCCGGGTATTCTCGGCCGAGTCTGGAGCCTTCGTTCCGTGGTGGAGATGAATCTCGATTTCACCCCATCCGTCCCGACAATGCTCGGCAAGTCGGGTGATCAGAGCCGGTTCGTATTGCTCCGCTGGATAATAATACGTGTGGACAAATGGACGCCCTTCCGCATCGCGGTAGCTTCCGAATTGGCTCGGGTATTCGCGGCACCAGTGCTCCAGGCGGCGCTCTTGTTCGGCGTAGGGGGCGCGGGCCGCGCCATCCTCTGGCACGATCGCTGGTTCGAAGTGGTCAGCCAGGGCGAAGATAAGATGCGTCCTGCCCGGAGCCTGATGGCGAACCAGTCTCTGCCACAGATAACTCGGCATCCAACGGCTGAGGTAGAAGAGCTTTTGTTTTGCGCTCACACCGCGGCGGCGTTTACGAACTCGCTCCTTGGGCTGTGCACTCGATCTCTCGGTAGTGTTCGTCATCGCTCATTTCGAGACCGAGCGTCTCGTGCTACGGAATATTTGACCAAGCCCGCGCGCGCTGAAGCAACCCCTCCCGCTGGGGCCGGCGCTTTCCACCGTCCCTGCGTTTGATGCAACAAATCGGGGGTGAAAACTTCGGACTTTTGTTTTTCCTTGGCGATTGCCAACAACACCGAAGTGTATGCGACGGCAAAATATGGGAAGTACTGATACGCCTCAGGCGCAAAGCACGCCCCCACGACGAATCCGATCAGAGTCGCGTACAAGGCTCCAGAGAATAATCCAATCTCAGGGTCATCGCTGGGCATTCGTCGCAACTGTCTAAGGTTGCTGAAGCCGCGCGCGAAAAAGAGCAAATAGAAAACAAAAGCACCGATCCCACCTTCCGCGGCGATCTGAAGATATGAGACATGAACCTCGCGCCAGGTCCCGTTATAGCTTACGAAGTTCCCCAGCCCAAGACCGAGAGGATAGTGAGCCACCGCTTTGACACTGTCGATCATCAACTGCCGGCGTTGTTCGTAAGAACCGTGGGCGCTGATTTCTATCCCGGTATCGAGATTGTCTCCGGAAATGGCGAAGAAGCGCTGTTTCAGCCGCCCGCCGGCGGCCAAGCCAACCACCAGTGCCACCAATGCGGCTGCGGCAACCAGATGAATCCGTTTCCCTTTGACGCCGAAGAGCCATAAGCAGACGGCACCCGTTATTAGAAGGTCGATAAATCCGGCGCGCGAGGCGGTCATGAACAAAGCGGTACACATTGCCAGCATCGCCGCCGCCCATACCGCTTTACGAGGTATGCTGCGAGTGCTCAGCAAAAAAGCGAAGCAGAACGGCAGACAAAGCACGATTGCGAAGGCAAGGTCATTAGGATTGGAATAGATTCCGCCAATTACACCTTCCAGCCTTGGATGGTTTCGCCCTTTCACTACGGAGACAACCGCTATCACGGCAACCGACGCGGCCTGAATGAAAATGATTCGTCGCAGTCTCGCGAAGGTTGTGATTAGAAGAAAAGTCAGAACCCAAGCGATCAGAGCTTTTGCAAAATCCAGATTTTTGAAAAATGCGCCGCCCCTCCACACCGGAGAGAACACCGCGGAAACAAACAGCGCAGTGATGATGCCGAGAAAATACTTCGCTTCCAGCGGCAGATCGCGAAATCCCCGCTTTGATCTCCCCGCACTCGTCAGAAGCCCCAGCAAGGCACCAATCGCTGTGATTTTCGCGAGAGGGATATAGGAGACTCCGGGGATCCAGTCCTCGGGCCGGACGCAATAAACCACGTAAAACGCGCTCAGCCAGAAGAATGCGCCCTTCAGAGGCTCGCTTTTCGAAGCGAATCTCTGCGCCAAGGTGGCGCTCCGGACTTCCTTTTCGAGAACCGCCATCATGATTCCTACGCCCAACTTGCCACGGGCTCTTCAAGCAATGCCAACTCTTAACGCGACCGAAGTTTCATGCTTTATTCTTGGGGCCCTCAATTCGCCAGGTACTTGTCGACAAGTCGGTGTAAGCCTCGGCTGGTCTTAGGACAGCGCGTTTCTAGCGAACCCACACGGCCTTACGTCCGGTCAGAAAGTTCACGAAAGCGACAGCAGCAGCACCATTCAGCACCACGAAGGTAAGCGCCGCATCCGACATACGCGCTAACGGCCCGCGGCGCAGTTGCAACCCCGCCAGCAAACTCAACCCATAGAATACGGCTTGCAACGCGAGCGCGCTCCGATAAACCAGACCTGGGAGGACCATCGACGCGAGCAGAAGGGCCGCCAATGCAAAGGGGACCGCCAGTCTGAGCAACTTGTGACTGATAAATCGGAAACGAACCGGATTCTCGCCGGTCACGAGCCACGGCGCTAACTGCACGAGTTGATAATTGCCGCTCAGGGTGCGTACTTTGCGGGTGAACTCGCGATCTGCGCCCAAGTCTGGACTGTCCCAAGCCCGCGCACGTGGGTCAAAAACTACGCGCTTGCCCTGCCGCACGACTTGCATCGGTATGTAGACGTCGTCCAGAATCGTCCCTTCCGGTACCGTAGTTAGCAGCTCCCGCCGCACAGCGTAAATCGCGCCTGTCGCTCCCACAACCGAACCCGATTCTGACTCCAGCTCGCGAATCTTTTTTTCAAGCCTCCAATACAGCCCCATTCCCTTCGCAGCTTCACCACACTGCGGATCGCCCAACATCAGAGCCCCGCTCACGCAACCTACAGTCGAGTCTGCGAAGTTCTCCATCAACAGGCGGATCGCCTCGGGCTCAATCTTCTGGCGGGCATCGGTAAAAACGAGAACCTCCCCAGCAGACAAAGAGATTGCGTCGTTCAACCCGCATGCCTTTCCGCGTGATAACTGGTTCAGAATGACCTGTACTCGAGGATCATTGGCGTGTGAGCGCAGGATGGTTTCCGTACGATCCGTTGACCCATCTGAAACCACAATAATCTGACAGCGCTCCGGAGGGTAATCCAGTTCGAGCAGGTTGCGGAGCTTGCTCTCGAGCCATCGTTCTTCATTGCTCAACACCATCACGATGGAAACTTGAGGCACCTGCGGCCCGCGAAGCACCGGCCAGGGGAATAGTCGGGCCCGCAACCACAACCAGCCCATGTAGCCCACGTAGGTGTATGCGATCAGCAGAGCCGCCCCCCAGAAAACCCAGCTCATTGCGCACCCCGGCCCAGCAGCACGATCTTGATGGTCTGAAACATGATCCAGAGGTCCAGGCCGATGGAGGCGTTCTTGATGTAAAAGAGGTCGTACTGTAACTTCTCTCGAGCGTCGTCCAAAGTATTGCCATACTTGTACTGCACCTGAGCCCATCCCGTAATGCCGGGGCGAACCATGTGGCGCACGCCGTAAAAAGGAATCTGTTCGGTCAGCCACTCGACAAATTCCGGCCGTTCAGGGCGCGGACCCACGAAATGCATATCTCCCTTTAGCACGCACCACAATTGCGGGATTTCATCGAGGCGCGAGGCACGGAGGAATTTGCCGACACGCGTGATCCGCGGATCGTCGTCCGAGGCCCAAGTGGCGCCGGTGTCGGCCTCTGCGTCCTGACGCATGGTGCGAAACTTGTAACAGTAGAAAACCTTCCCGCGGCGGCCTACGCGCTGCTGACGGTAAAGGGCAGGACCCGGAGAACCGAGCTTTGCCGCAAGCCAGATAAATGGCAGTAGAGGCAAGGAAAGCAGCAAACCAACAAACGCAACCGAAAAATTAAGTAGCCGCCGCAGAAGCCGAAAGAAAGTGTTGAAGCGAAACCCTTCGGCAAAGATCAGCGAGCTCGGGTTCAAGTTTTCGACTTCGATCCGGCCGTCAATCTTTTCCAGCCACCACGTGGCTTCTTCTATTTTCAGTCCTTGCAGCCGCAGGTCCAGCAGTTCTTCGACCGGCATTGTTCCCCTGCGATCCGGCATGGCAACAATCACACGGTGCACTCCCTCTCCGTTAGCGAAGCTCATCAGGTGCGATGCAACCGCCTCCCGAGTCAGATCGCCCTCAACGTTCCCGGTCCATCCCACCACCTCAATCCCTAGTTCAGAGCGCTTGCGCAGACCCCGCACCAGGTGTTCGGCGCGTTCGCCGATGCCCAGGACATAAACCCGCTCGCGCAGAAAGGGCTGCTTCACCATCCACGCATAAGCCGCACGCCAGCAAAATAAAGTGAAAGCGAGGATGACGACTCCCCAAAAAGCCGAATTATTTCCAGGAAGAAGGCTGGGAAACCGCTTGGCGAGAGCGGCCAGCGCCAGAGCCACAAATCCCAGCACCAGAAGAAGGCGAAATGCATGCTCCCCATTTGCGGCAAGGCTGGACGAGTCGTAAAGGTCAAACAGGTGCGCCAGCATGAGCACCAACACGGTGACCACCAGAATCTTCGGTCCCACCGCCTCCAACACTTGCAGGTATCCACCTTCCACGTTGATTAGCAGCCAGCTGTCGGGGTTCCGCCACATCGTCGCCAAAAGAAAAGACGCCCAGACAATCATGATCTCGCCTGCCAGGAGAACCAGCGTGCGCAGCGGATAATAAACTTTGAACAGCCGGATCACGGTTTCCTACTTCCCTGGGGTCTTGGTCTCGGACGTACTCTTCTGATACGCGTCATAGTAATAACGCGTATACGGCATCGCATCCAAACTGGTGCCATTCAGCACCACGCCGACGAGCATATCGTCGGGGAACTCCTGACGGGCCCGGCGGGCCATGTCGACTGGCGTGGCGTTGGAACGTACCACCATCAGCACACCATCGCAGGCCTTCGCCAGCATGCTGGCGTCGGAGACCGGCACGGCCGGCGGAGAGTCGACGATGATCCAGTCGAATAGTGCCTCCACCCGCTGCAAGAGCAACTTCAACCGCCCATTCGCTACGAGCTCGGCGGGATCGGAAATTTCTTGTCCGCTCGGAATGAAGAACAGATTTTCCATGGGGCCCCGCTGCATAATGGCGAATTCGTCACTTCCTCCCTGGAGATAGTCCGCAAGGCCCGGGGACGAAGTTGTGCCGAGCATCATGTGCAACCGGGGACCGCGCAAGTCGGCATCAATCAGCAGAACGCGGCGTCCATGCTGCCGCACTAATACCTGAGCGAGGTTCGCGGCGGTGAAAGACTTGCCTTCTTTGGGAAGGGCGCTGGTGACGAGGAGCTTTTTCAGCGGCATCTTCTCCCGCGCGTGATAGAGACGGGAACGAAGCGTACGAAACTCTTCGCTGCCCCGGGCAATATCATCGCCATTGAAAAACAACATCGTCTTCTCGTCCGGGACCCAGGGTTGTGGAATGCATCGAGCCAGCAAGGTATCCAGGCTGAAGGGATTGCCAAACGAGGGCATGGACGCACTCGGGGGAATTCCCCCGTTCAAGGGCATTCTGGCGCTCGTTTCCACCGGCGGGTTTTCCGCAGGCGGCATCATGGGTAACTCCGCCGCCGCTGTGGCCGCGTAACTGGGCTCGTAATCGGGCTGGGCTGGACCTCCCTGCGCTGCCCGTTCCTGCTCAGCTTTCTTCAAGGCTTCGTGAATCCTACTCATAGTTTCCTTTCCTTGGGGAGGTCCTTCTCGTCATCGCGCAACCGATCGGCTATGTTGGCTAGCGACCGCAAGGTATCCACTAAATCAAGCTTAGTTTGGCCTGGAGCCGGGGAGGTCATCATGGACCGCGCCGCAGCGCCGTCCGCGAGGTCAAAATCACGAGCCACAAATTCCACCACCGCGGGTCCAATCACTTTCTGCTGGTCGACGAAAGCGCTCACCAGACAATGCTCGCAGAGCAGGTTGACCACGCGCGGAATCCCGTTGGAATAGCGGTGGATCGCGACCACGGCGTCCGGATCGAAAATCTGCTGGCCGCTGGAACCGGCGATCCGCAGACGCTGTTGAATGTAAGCTTTAGTTTCCTCAAGCGTGAGTGCATGCGTCTTGGCGCGCAGCGTCAGGCGCTGCCGAAGCTGCCGCAACTGAGGTTGCTTGAGCTTCTGCTCTAGTTCAGGCTGGCCCACCAGCACGATCTGCAGCAGTTTCTCCGTAAAGGTTTCCAGGTTGGTGAGCATGCGAATTTCTTCCAGCACTTCCTCGGTCAGGTTCTGGGCCTCGTCGACGATGAGTACGGCCGTCTCACCGGCGCGGTAGCGGTCCAGCAGCCAGTTATAGAGTCGCAACAGAATCTGGCTCTTGGCCTTCGAATCGGAGGGAATGCCGAAGTCCGCCATCATGTAATCGAGAAACTGGGTCGTATTCAGGCGCGAGTTGAAGATGAACGCTGTCGCTACCTGCTGCAGGCGCAGCCATTCCAGCAGCTTGTTGATGAGAGTCGTCTTGCCGGTTCCCACTTCGCCGGTGAGCAGCACAAACCCCTTGCGGCTCTGAATGCCGTAGGTCAGGCACGCCAGAGCCTCCTCGGTATGCCGCGTCAGGAACAGATAACGCGGGTCGGGGTTGACGTTAAACGGATTCGCTCGCAGCCCGTAGAACTCTTTGTACATAATTCTTTCGGTTTAAGGATTCCGCCTATAGCCTGGCGGTTTCCTTCTCCTCCGGCGGTTTACTACGCTTCCAGAAATGGCCCTTCCCATTGCCGTTCTCGGGGACCATCTCGACCACCCACGGCACCGCCACCAGCATGGGAAGTTCGAGCGCACTCTCGGCGTCAGCCTGAGTGCGAATGGACTTATCTCGCAACTCGAGCCAGAGAGCGAGACCGAAGCCCAGCGCCAGACCTGCACCCAGACCCCCACCCGCAAAGAAAAGCCGGTTTGGAAAGCTTGGTAAATCCGGCAGGTTGGCGGGATTCAGAAGCGTCATCTGTGCCCCCTCCGCCTGATTTGCAGCCTGGGTCGCCATATTGGACGTGCTCTGCTTGGCGAGATCGTCCTGGTAGACCTTCTGCGCGTTGTCGTAATCGCGGGCCAACTCCTTGTATTCCTCTTCGATGCTGGGACTCGCTGCTACCCGGCTCTGGTAAACATTGATCTCCTGCTGAAGTCTTTTCTGGTCGCGCGTGGTTTGGGCGATCAAATCCTCATACTGGTGAACCTGCAGCCGCAGCTGACGAATCTCTGGCGGATCGGAGCCCGACTCTTTGGCGGTGGGGGTATCGGTCGCATTCGCGGCTGCATCGTTGAGCTCCGCCAGCTTCTTCTTCAGTTGCGCAATATCTGCCTGGGTTTTGATCACGTCTGGGTGATCGTTGGTGTAGCGCGCCTGCAAATCGATGAGCTGGGTCTGCAGTTGCGACAGCTGCTGCTGCAGGCTTTGGGGATTGCTCGCGGACTGTGAGGTTTTCCACGCCGCTACCTGCTGGGCCAGAAGCGATTCGGTGTAGGACTTGTCCTGCGTCGCCCGGTTTAGACTTTGAGTGTTGGCATCGAGTTGGGAATTCAACCCCATCAGAATCTTGAGATTGTTATCCTCGTCTCCCGGAAGCTGCCCGATGTGCTGGTTCTTGAAAGCCGCCACCTTCTTATCGAGGTCGTCGAGACGCTCCTTCGCGTCCGCCACCTGTTGCGTAAGGAAATCGGTGGTGCCCTTGGTATGCTCCTGCCTCGACTTGAGATCCTGTTCGATCAGCATCGATGTCAGCTCGGCGCATATCCGTTTTGCCTCTTCCGAGCTCGACCCGGTGTAGCTGACGTAGAACGAGGCCGAACTGCTCTGTCTCCTTTTGCCGGGAGCAGCTTGCGAAATATCCGCGGCCTGCTGGATCGTCATGTTCTGCTGGATGTTGCCAACCAGGTCATCGACCGTCTGGCCTGGCCTGGCCAATCCGAGTGCTTCGACCCTGGGCCGAAGCGTGGTCGTGCTCATCACGCGTCCGACAATCTCGTTCATCTGTTGCGTCAGATCCTCGTTGTAGACCTGGGGGACAACCGCGTCCGAAATCTTCGGCGCCTCCACCAGCACTTCGGCCTGCGAGGTGTACTTCGGGGCGAAGAAATACGAGACCAGAAATCCGGCTAGCGGCGCCAGCAGGGCCGGAATCAGAATCACCTTCATCCGGCGGCGAAACATTGCCAGATAATCGTCCAAAGTTAATTCACGGTTTTCCATATGTTAATCAGTACCCGTTCCGCCGGCTCCCAATCAGCCAGCCTTGAAGTAGTTTTAGTCAAGCCTGATTGGCCGGGGGGTCCAATCCACCCCAATCGTTCCTATTTGTCGTTGCGAAGTTCGGCTGCAAGGGCTTGTGGTTTCACAAAAGGAGTCGTCAAAGATCAAGTAGTTGAATTGATAGCTGGCGTAAGCCTTGAAATTCCGCCCGAAATTCCGGCGCACTCCCACTCCAGCAAAACCGTATTGGTATATGTTCGCTCTGACTCCCGCACAAGTACTTTGACTTTGACCGAGCGAACAGGTGTTCGGCAATACGCGGCTGTTGCGCGAATACCCCATATCTGAAAAACCGGTCCAGACCCTGCTCAGTGGGCGGGTCACAGTGAGGCGGGCGATATCGCTCTCCGAACCAGCAAAGAAGCCGGCACCGCTCGTCAGGTAGTGATCGTAGTTCATGTCCAGACTCGTCTTGGGAAACCGGTAGCGTAGTGAGGCCCGGCCAGCTACTCCTATGCGAAAATCATTCGTCGGGCACTCGAGTATTGGACTCGTCAATGTGCCGGCGAGTTGGCAGGGTGGAATCGTGTCCGCAGAAGTTGGGTTACTCACGGTCCCAAAAAAGTCATTGATCTGGGTGAACTGGGGTCCTGCCGAAACGAGAAAATCCATGCGACCTGAAATACGGTGCCCCCACAACAACTGGATCACGTGACTGTGGAAGTTAATGCCGGTAGAGAAGGAGAACGCCTGGTAAGCGTACATGATCGCCGCTTGATCGTGCGGCCCAAGTAGACGGTCATAGGCCACCTCAGCGGTAAGTTGGCCGTTACCGATGAACGAGCTCCCCGTACCGGGCTTATTGTCAAGGAAGTGTACGAAGCCATACCCTGCCGCGGCGGTAAGGGAAGACTTGGGCGTCAGATTTTGAACCATATTGACCAAACTCAGGTTCATGATTCGCGGGACCTGGCCCAGCGCTCCCAATGCCGCCCCGCCAAAGATCGCGGACAGGCCGCTCAGGCCCGCGCCCACCGACGCTGTCGAACCATAAGAACTGCCGAAGGTTCCCTCGGGCTGGTAACTGAAAGCATCGCGAACTCCCAGCTCGCCCCGCTTCCAGGTGATTTTCTGACTCAGCCCCAATTCCTCTATCTGCTTCAAGCCGAGCCCGCTAACATTGTAGTAGCCGATTCCCCCCAGATAGGAGAGAGACAAATCATAATTGCTCCAGAGCCGTTGTAACTCTAAACTCCCCAATGCATTCGAGATCGTGGAGGTGTCGGATCCACCGAGGGAGTTCTGAATATTGGAACTCACTGACTCGCCCAGATGAGCGCCTGGCTGCAAGTAGCTCAAAGGCGCGGCGTGAGGTTCCAGGTTTGGCATATCTATTCCCGAAATCGGCGGATTCTCTGCGATGGACGGTACGGAGTTGTCGGGACCGTAAGCCGGTGCAGGCTGCTGCGGACTGCTATCGGGCGTACCTCCCGCCGGCTGCTGGGGGGAACTGTCTTGTCCCCAAGCCGCAGTAAGGACGAGCAACGGCAACCATACGAAAAAAGCGCAGAGGCTATGGCGTTTGCTCATCTCAGTTCCTACCCCTCATGGGACCACCACAGTGTCGCCGGGTTTCAGCATGATGTTTTGCTCGGGATGATTTCCCTTCACGACTTCTTTGTAATTGAATGCCAGCTTCACCTGTCGGCCGTTTTCGGTACGTAACAGGTAAATCCCCTTCACGTTGGCGAATTGGTTAAAACCAGCAGCAGAGAGCGCCTGAAGCACGGTCATATTAGGAAGAAGAGGCATCGGTCCGGAGTGCACCACTTCTCCAGTCACGAAGAATCTTCGGCTGTTCATTGCCGTCACTACAACGGTCACACGTGGATCGGCGATGTACTTCTTCAATTTCTCGGTAATCGAATCTTTCAACTGCATGGGTGTAAGACCCGCGGCCGGGACGTCATTCAGCAGTGGAAGAGAGATCTTGCCGTCGGGCCGTACAGGCAACGTGGCCGTCAGGTCCGGCTCCTTCCAAACCGAAATGTGCAAGGTGTCATCCGGTCCGATCACGTACTCCGCTGGAACCTGTGGCCCAGACCCCTGTACTTCCGGAGAAGGTGCTTTGCCAGCCTTGGCCGCGTTCTGGCTGCCGTCATCCTGCGCCCAAACGCCAACGGCTGCGAACCCTAGCAGGGCCAGACAAGCAAGCTTGGTTACTTTTCTCATTCACTCTCCTGATGAGCTAGGAGGCTCTGTATTCGGAGCATCCAATTTGTTTCAGCTTGTACAGCAAAGCTTTGTAACTGATCTGCAACTCCTGCGCTGCCCGTCGGCGGTTCCACCGCGTATGGGTAAGCGCCCGCAGAATCAACTCTTTTTCCATCTCACGAGAAGCCGCACGGGAGGCCTGCTTCAGGGAAACCCGTTTCCCGTTACCTGCATCCGAGCGGCGCAACATGGCGCGCAAACCGTCCATGGCAACGGTTTCATCTCCCAATGCCACGATCGCCTTCGCCGCATTCTCCAACTCGCGCACATTCCCCGGCCAGGCATATTCCTCGAACAGGCGCAGCGTCTCATCACTTAAGGTCGGGACTTTGCGCTGAGAATCGCGGCCAGATTTCTGCAAGAAGTGCTGCAGCAGGATCGATATATCTTCCCGCCGTTGACGCAGCGGGGGAAGGCGCAGACACACTCCGCTGATCCTGTAATACAAATCCTCGCGGAGCCTTCCGGCTTTTACTTCGGCTTCCAGATCCCTCGCACTTCCGCAGATCAGACGCGCCGGGCATTGTGCGCGGCCGTTCTTCGAATTTCCTTCGGTCAGAGCCTGCAGCAGCTGCACCTGAGCTTTCGCGCTTAAGTCCGCCAAATCTGCCAGGAAAACCGTGCCTTCTCCGAACAAACCCTCCGGCGCATTGGCGTCCTCAAACCTGCCCAACTCCAAGCCAGCGCATACAACAGATCGAAACAATTGCTTTCCCCGATGGGAAAGCTCATGGATTCGGCGGGCAGTGGCCTGCTTTCCCGCTCCATTTTCCGCCAGGAGCAGCACTGGGACTTCACTCTGTGCCACTTCCAGCATCACTTTTTCCACGCTTCGCATGCTCGGACTGAGGCCCGGCACGAACTCGCCATAGGGAGCCAGGGCGATTTCTGTACTCTCCGAGGCTGGGGGAAGGTGCGATTCCATTTTACGGTCTCTTCCTGGCAATGACCACACTCATCAGGCCCTCTGACCCATACCCTTTGGAGCACGGAGGATACCATTCTTGATCAACCCCACCATGTCCCGTGCTCTATATCTATATCCATATTTTTCATACGGTTACAAGTAATAAACCGGCTCCTGCAGGGGGCTAACTCCGCAATCCAGCCCCATGCCGTCGGGCGTAAAAGGGAAAGTATTTGCCCAATCCATGGTAATCGGCATGCCGACTGCCTCCCGGTGGAGAGAGGAACAATTTCCAATTCGTTCGTTTGATGGGTGCGCTGGAGGCCGTGAGAACATCCGCCGAATCTGTATGGATTCGGTTATGTCGGGATTACTGGTTTCGATTGCGGCGGCCAAGCTCTTAGCCTATGCTAGAGTACGCTGGCTTTGCCTCGGATAGAAGTAGCTACATTGAGCCAATTGTTGCAAACCGAGTACCCAACTGCGCGCATCGCGCAGAACCGACCCAGCGGACCGGAGCGAACTCCTCTGTGGCAAATCGTGCTGCTAGCCGCCCTCCTGCTGTGGCCATACCTCCGCATACTCATCCATCTGGTAGGAGAATGGTGGCATAATCCCAATTTCTCGCATGGTTTCTTCGTCCCTCTCTTCAGCGCTTTTGTGATTTGGCAGGGACGGAACACCCTGGTTCGCATTGCGCCGCGGCCTTCATGGTGGGGTTTGCTAATTTTGGGGTTTGGACTGGGAGTGCTGGTTCTGGGTCAGATGGGAGCCGAACTCTTCCTTTCCCGCTTTTCCTTGCTGATCGTGCTGGCGGGGCTCATCGTCTTATTTCTTGGCTGGGGTTTCTTTCGTGCGCTTCTGTTTCCCTGGGCCTTCCTGGCGTTAATGATTCCGCTACCCGCCATCGTTTTCAACCAGATCACGTTCCCGCTACAGTTGCTAGCCTCCAGAATCGCCAGCGACGTATTGCAAGGGTTAGGCATCCCAGTCCTGCGAGAGGGCAACATCATCAAGCTTGCGGCCATGCCCTTAGAGGTAGCTGAAGCTTGTAGTGGAATTCGTTCGCTGATGTCGCTTGCGACGCTCGCCGTGATCTATGGCTATCTCATGGAGCGCAGCAACCCGGTACGTGTCGTGTTGGCGATCGCCTCACTTCCCATAGCGGTTACCGTCAACAGCCTGCGCGTTGTAGTCACGGGCCTGCTGGTCCAATACTGGACTTCAGATAAGGCACTAGGTTTTTTTCACGAATTCCAGGGTTGGCTCATGTTCGTCGCATCGCTGGCCGTACTTTATCTTTTGCACCGCCTCATTCGCCTCGTCTGGCCCGAGGAAGCAAGCCAATCATCAAACTACTCCGCTGATCCGAAACAAAGTTGGAGCCTGATCACGAAGCGATCCGGCGGCCTGCGCTTCGGCGTGGCTGCCGGCTTTATCGCGCTCGCCGCCATTCTGCTGCAGGTACGCGGTTATAGCGAGGTTATTCCATCCCGCCTGCCAAGCTCGTCTTTTCCCGTGCAGCTGGGTAAATGGAAAGGGACAGACATTCCACTCGACAAGGAAACCCTTGATATTTTGGGACCTGGGGATTTCCTGTTACGTGGCTACCAAGACACAAACAACGATGATCTGCCCTACATCGAGCTTTTCATGGCCTACTTCGCCAGCCAGCGTACGGGCGATACGATTCACTCTCCGCAACACTGTATCCCGGGGGCGGGCTGGGTTCCACTGGAGAACAGCCAAATCACGCTGACTTTACCAGGCCATAGTCCGTTTCCGGCGAACCGTTATGTCATATCCAAAGCTGGTGTGCACAAATTGGTACTGTACTGGTACTGGGCCCATGATCGCGGAGTAGCCAGTGATTACTGGGCCAAGTTCTACCTGATAAAAGACGCGATTCTTATGAATCGGAGTGATGGCGCCCTGGTTCGCATTGACACCAATATGTTGCCCGGGGAAACGCCAGATGCGGCTGAGCAACGGATTCTTCCCTTTACTAAAGCCGTGTTCCCGCTTCTCAATAGTTATATTCCGCGGTGATTGTGGGCGCTCAGGATGTAGCCTCAACCGGCGAGTCCGCAGCGCACGGCCAGGCCTCTGCCGAGAGCCAGCTAGTGGTCCCGAAGCGTTAGTCCGCGGCCATACCCTGCGATTCTGGTTCGAATTGCTGCGCGCCAGCCAGGCTGCCCTCTGATATCGCCTGCCCGCGCAATTCCGCTTCCAGTGCGGCGAGCTGCGCGTTGATATCGTCAGCGGCCTTGCGTTTCCGGATCACTTCTTCGCGATAGCGCCGCAGGAAGTAATCGATGGTTTCGACGCGAATCCTGATTGAGCCGGTTGGCTTGTTTTCGTCAAGATCCTTGAAGCAGAAATACGGCGTCCCGGATTGTTCGATGATCCCCTCGACCACGCCATAGATCGGCGCATCGTGGCCGCACTTGAAGCTGGAAATCTCCAGCGCCACGAGGTTGGGATGACGCGCCGTGAATTTTGCCGCCCACACTTTGTGGTTAGTGCTGCAGGAATAGGAGTTCTTCCAGGCATCCGTGATATCGAGCGGGTGACTGATAACTCCCGCTCGCACTTCTTCGCCGAACAAACGCTCGAGCATGTCTTCATCGAGCGGCAGCGTGTTCTGCGAGAAGATGGGATAGCCCAGCTTCTGGAATTCTTCCATGATTTCGTGATTCAAACCAGGATCGTGGTGATATGGCCGGCCCAGCATCACAATGCCGATTCGGTCTTCGCGCTCCAGTTGATCGAGAACCTGGCGGGCACGCTGGCGGATGCTCTTTTCGTAATCCTCCAGCGCCTTATAGCCGACTTCCACTGCGCGATCGTTTTCTTCCTGTGACAACCCGAGGATGGGTTGCCATGCCTGCAGCATTTGGTGGGCAAACAGTTTGCGGTCCGCAAAATTCAGAACCGGATCCAGGTACTTCACATTGTGCTCGGCGAATACGTCGTTCTCTTTCGTGAATGCAGCTTTCACTGTTTCCGGCGTCGCCGTCACGGTTGGACACGCGTTTGCGCCTACAATTTTCACCAGCGGCGAAGTGAGCACATCGTACATGGGGAAGAAAATCACATTCAGCGGCTTCTTCCGGTGCTTCTCCTGGATCAGGTTGTAGACATGCGAAATACCGATCTTAGCCGGGAAGCATGGATCGATCGCCCCGCGGCTTGCACCGGCTCGATAGAGATCGGAACTGGTGTAATCGGAATAGACGATGTTCTCCGGCTGGATTCCTAAGCTCTCTAAATACCCGTTGAAGAGCGGCGCGTAGGTGTAAATATTCAGGACGCGCGGAATGCCAACGCGCAACTTCTTGCGATTCTCCATGAGCGGAATGCGTTCTTTCCCCGACTTGTTCCAGAATTTCGTCACTGGTATAGGATCAGCCACATTCTTCGCATTGACTGGACGAAAGACTTCGTGGGCTGCGAAGTCCACGAAGTTGGGATACTTGTCTTTGATCTGGTCGATGCCCGCCTTGATGTCCTTCATGTCATTGATGTCTTCGACCAGACCTTTTTCGCAAGTGGCGATGATCAGGCGCTGCTCGCCGTGCATGAGCGGAACTTTCGTGACCTTTTGAATCGGCACGAACGCCATGTCGTCCTTGGGTACGGTTCGAATGTCGATAAACGTGCGCAGGCAGTTGTTCTTGCAGAAATTGCAACGAGTGCTTTCGTTGCGAGTGGTGCGGTACTCGATCTTGCGAACCGCATCTAGTCCGACGAAAGTCGTCTGCTGGCCCTTGCGCCACAAGCGAAGAGACTCCACCGCGGCGCCAATCGCCCCCGACTCACCGCAGAATTCGTGGACGATGATCTCTGGCTTCTTTCCTGCGGCGCGGAAGCTGTTGTGGATGAAATCCACTTCCGCCTTCACGACCGCCATATTGTTTTGCGTTCCACCCTGAAGGACAAAACGCGTACCCAGTGCCGCAAGATTAGGAATGCTGGCGACGTACAAGAACACATTCTTGGGAAGGACCGCCGCCAGGCCGGCCAAGATTTCTTCCGCGCGCCAACCTTGCCGCTGGAAATTCACAATGTCGGATTGCATGAACACTGCACAACCGTAGCCGAAGACAGGCATCGACTGCGCGGAGAATGCCAGATCAGCGTACTGCTCCACGCCCAAACCAAAGCCCTCCGCGGTCGATTGCAGGAAATATCCATTGCCCGCGGAGCATTGGGTATTAAGTTTGAAATCTTTGACGCGGCCGTTGTGCAGGATGATGATCTTGATATCCTGCCCGCCCACGTCGACGATGACGTGAGGATCCTCATAAAACTTTAGAGCAGACTCCGTGTGCGCCACGGTCTCCACGAGCGCCACGTCGGCGTGGAGAACGTCTTTCAGAATATCTTTCGCGTAGCCAGTGGTCGCAACTCCCAAAACTTCCAGCTTCGCCTTCTGCGCTTCGACTTGTCCGCGCAAGTTCTCGAACATTTCGATCGTGTCCTGAATCGGGTTTCCATTGGAGAGCTGGTAAGCCTTGCAAAGGATGTCGCCCTTTTCGTCGATCAGCACGGCCTTGGTCGAAGTGGAACCGCCGTCGATGCCGATGAATCCTCCGACTACCTGATTGGTGTGGAAAGCGGCGGGCGTGAATTTCTTGCGCCGGTAGGAAACCTTGAACTCGTCAAGTTCCGTGTCGCTGGTGGTCAAACCTTTGGCGCCCGACTTGGATTTCTCTTCCTGGCGGCCATAGTCGATGTAGTGCATCAGCTTTTCGTATCCGTGATAGCAGCCGACGCAGTCTTCCTCGCTCTTGCCGAATTCAATGGCGCCCATGGCGGCGAAGTACTGTGCGTTTTGCGGAACCTTGATCAGGTCCTCGGGCTTCGCGCCATCGGGAATCGTAACTTTACGCTCCTGCCACATGCGGGGAATATTCGCCTGCCAGGCTTCACGCATACCAAGAATGAAGCTGTTCGGACCACCGAGGAGAAGGACATGCGGGCGCAAAGTATGGCCGCGCGTAAGGACGCTCAGGTTTTGCAGGACGATGGCCTCGAACAACGAAGCCATCAACTCATCCGGCGGCGTGCCGACTTTTTGCAGCCCGTTGATGTCGGTCTCGGCAAAGACCCCGCACTTCCCTGCAACTTTGTGGAGCTTGATCCCGTGATATCTCTGTTCGCACAGTTCCGCGACCGGGATTTTCAGCTTGGCATTAATCTTGTCGATGACCGCACCGGTTCCACCGGCGCACTTGTCATTCATCGAGGGAATTTTCTTTTTTCGGCCAGTCTCGTCGTCGTCTTTGAACACGATGATCTTGGCATCCTGGCCGCCCAATTCGATCACCGAATAAACTTCGGGATGCATCTTTTCGACAGCGAGCGAAACCGCGGTTACTTCCTGCACGAACTTGGCGCCGATCTGGTCGGCGATGGCTCCGCCACCGGAGCCCGTCATAAACATGCGCGTGTTATGGCGATTGATGCCGACTTCCTTTTCCATGCGCCGCAGAAACTCCAGCGTCTTCTCCGGCTGCTTGGTTTCGTGGCGCTGGTAGTCCTGCCACAGAACCTTGTCAGTCGAGGCCTCGACGACCGTGGCTTTGACCGTGGTTGAACCCACATCGAGACCCACCATGAACTCGGTGTGATGATCGTGAGGTTTTTGTGCAGGCGCGGGAGCTATGCTAAGCAGCTGCGGCTTGGATTGCTGTTGCAGATGGTCGTGCATTCTCTCTCCGATAACTGGGCGGAACAGTTCGCAAGTCGTGGTTGAGGTGCCGACCGCCGTCTTGCCCGGAACACATTCATAGCAAAACGGCGGTCGCTTCTAATCTAGTCTCAGGCGGCGTTTGGCACTGTGATGCCAGGTACACGCGAGCGATTCCATGACCTGGTGCTCTTGTCCATGCGATCGCTGACGTGCAGAATGAATTGCGCTGCAGTTCCGGCAACGCCCTCGCGGTGCGGCACGTGGTAGAAAGGCCGCTTTAACTCTGGATGCTCGTCAATATATTCGCGAATTTCGTCCAGACTCTTGCCGGTCGCTTTCAGACACTGGTCGAACTCGCTCTTGGCTTTAACCTTCGCTTCTCCCAATGCCATCTGCACGCGGCTGTGGGCGTTCACTTCGCCTTCGCCGGAAGTTTCGATGGGCAGGAAGATCATGTCCTTGAACTTATTGATCACCGCCGATTGCACGCCGTCGGACTGCGACGAAGGCATGCAGCCGAAAGGTTTCAGCGCCAAGACCATGTGGCACAACTTGTGAACCGTGTAGTAGACATTCTTTCCCACTTCCAGGTGTCCCTCGCCACCACGCGCAAACTGGTTGTAGAACGGATTTGCCATCTCGGCTAACTCAGTTTGCGGTACCAGGTGGTGCGTGATGCCACCCATGTTCTTGATGGTCCGGTGATAGAAAAATTTCCAGGCCCTCTCGCCGAAGCCAATGCCCCATAGCTTCTTGTGCAGGCCGATATAATTCGCAAAATTCTTTTTCACTTCATACCACTCCGGATTGCGATGCGGACGATTCACCGGCCATTTCGCAATCGCGTGGGCTTTGGCCTGATACATCAGGTAAGCCACCCAGGTTGCAATCGGTTCCACGATCACTTGTGCGCCCTCACGTTCGAGGAAATTGAACATGTGGAAGTTGCCATCGCCCTCGGTGATCTGCGCCCAGAACTCGCCCGTGATCTTCACTACCGGTTTCACCTTGGTGCGATCCACTTCGATGCGGTCCATGCGCTCGCGAGCGGTATGGAGAGCGTTTAGGTAATCCTTGCCCCACATGTGCTCGTGCATTTTGCCCAGGACGTTGGCAGTATTTCGCAGCACTTTGTTGCTCTTGAACTTCGGTTTGAGCCAATTCGGAGAACGCTGTTCAATCTCAAACGAGTCGCGATTTCTGAGGTCATCGCAAAGACCGTCGACCATCTCCCGGAAGACGCGATCCGTTTCCCCTTTATTCACTTCGAAGGGGCGAATCTGATAAATCAAATCGTTAATCACATCGCCGAGATGCATGGCATTCAGCATCCCCAATCCGAAGTCAATCGTAAATTTCAGACCCGGCTCGCCGGAGGCCGCTTTGATCCCGTCGCTATCTTTGAACAGCAGAACGCGGAAGCCGTCGAAGCCCGCGTTCTTCAGGGCAAAACGATATTCCGCCTCGTACATGCCAAAGCGGCACGGTCCGCATGATCCCGCGGTAAAGAAGACAAAATTATTCAGAATCTTGTCGCGCGAGAGGCCTTCTTTCTCAAGAAATTGCAAATACTGCACCAGATTGCCGACGGTGAAATAAGTTGGGTTGCATTGCCCGTTGTTGCCAAACTCTTTGCCGGTCTGGAAGGCCGCCACGTTGGGCACAGGCAGCTTTTCGCAACGATAACCACAGCCCTGAAAAACAGCGCGGATCAGATCTTCGTGCTTCCACGTGAATCCGCCAAACAGAATGGTGACGCGATCCCGTTCCTCGGCTTTGAACGCCCGCTCTACCGGACGATGAAAATGTGTGGGCTGGTCCAAGCCAGCAATCTTGCGCAGCCGAGCGCGTTCCGCCTCCAGTCGCTGTTTGATTTCCTCTTCGTTATCGATCTGTACGAGATGAGTAGCCATTATCTTCCTCCGGCAAGTGTGGTGTTTTGAGCTTCAGCTGTGCAATTGGAAAGCGTGAAACTGCGAAGAATAGAACGACCGGTGCGGCAGAAAACGGAGCAGAGACAAAAGAGATTTAAGGGAACGAAACTTTGAGTAGCCGCGGAGGCGCGCAGAACGGCGCCGGAATGTAGCAGAGCGTTTTCAAACCTGCAATCTAAAGCCACCGGGAACTCCTACGACGTCTTACAGGAAGTTCGAGGTTTACGCCAAAAAGAGCCGTTCGGAAACGGGTCCCTGGGCGCCGGACAAGCGATAACCCGCGCTACTCGCCAACTTTCACCGGCCTAAACTTGCCCCAACGCGCGAGACCTTGGGAAGGTCTCTACCCGGTCAAGCGAAGCTGCCAGTTACACCTTGGAAACCGTGAGCAGCCTGCTTGAGCACCCACTTCACAACCCTACTGTCGTTGTAGCAGAAACCCAGGTTGTGATTCAAGGTCGAAAAGCAATGGGTCTGGCAAGATTTTTTCATTTCATCCAATTGCGGAACTTCGAACTTATGATTTTCGATGACTCCCCAATCGTGCGTCGCCGAATACATGGGGAAGCAGGGGGCGAGACTGCCGTCCACGCGGATGATAATCGAATTCTGTCCAGCCCGGCAGTTCCAGGGTTCCACCTTGCCTCGCATGAAGTCCTTCATATCCTGCAGCCGTTTGACGGAATTCACCATTTTGTATCCCGCCTTATTTTTTTCGATCAGCCAATCCACCAGTTCGTCAACTTGTGACCAGTGCTCGGGATAGATGAAGGTATCGTTCGCTTCGTAATGCTTGAAGTGATTCTGCTCGATCATCGGCGATTCGTTGAGATGATAATCCGTCGCGATGCCGTGTTCGCGCGCGATCTCCGTCAGCTGTTTCACATCCTCCATGTTGTTGCGGCAGATATTGATGTTGAAGAAGACGGAGTATCCGTACTTGTATTGTTTGCGCACCAGGTAATCGAAATACTTTCGCACCGGGGTAAGCGCCTTAGGCAATCCAGGCTTCTCATCGACCGCGTCGACGGCGAAGTTAAAGATGGCGACACCGGCATCCGCCAGCCGGTCAATCACGTCAGGTCGCAGCAACCGGGCATTGGTGGGCATATAAATCCAAAAGCCCTTCTTCGCGGCGTAGTAGCAGGCTTTATGCACCAGCTGCGGACGCAACAGCGGCTCACCGCCCATGAAAGCCAGCACCCGGCACGTGGTCGAATGCAGCCAGTCAATGGAGCGTTTCGCGACTTCTTCCGTCATGCCTTTTACGCTGTTGTCGAATGCCCAGCAGTAATGGCAGTCGAGATTGCATTTCCACTCGGTAAACAAGTAGGCAATGATGGGATGAAAGGGCCCCCGCAAAACACGTGACTTCATGTAAGGGAACAACCAGCCATTCATCGCCCGCAGAACATATGGCGCCGGCCAGGAGCGTTTCCCGGCTCGAGCGCGCGCCAGGTTCTCTTCGTAGTTATCGTCCTGTGCAAGCAGATCGGGACGTTGCGGAAAAACCGGCTCGGGGAACTTTTCCCCGGTTTGGGGGAGTAAGGTCGGGCGCGGGGCCGGTGACTTGGTTAGCAGGTTGTGAAGCGGAACATCCAGGCGAAAGGTGGAAGGAGTCTCTTTCTCACCGTAATACTGTTCTTGCGCGGTGGGCATGCTTTCTGCTCCCGATTTTGAGATGGTACCTTTGATGAGGCACTGCAGAATTGGTTGCAGGGAAAATTTAAGAAATTCCTGGCGGGCGAACAATCGGCGTAACGTACCAACCCGGACGCGGAATTAGACCTTACGAATTGCCCACAGAGTCATGGCCGATGGTTGAAGCTCGACACTCGCGCGCCCGATGCTCCTCAAGGACTTCGATCAACTAGCGTTCAGAATCGAGCCCCAATCTCCAGCCATAGCCCAGGAGTGCACCCCGGGTGGCACGCAAGAGCCATTCACGATTCGCAGAACCGGGATTAGGTTGGGGTTGAGCAGTTTTCGGGGGAGGGCTGTTCAGCGATAGCGCTCATGACTCAACGAGTCTTGGGCGCTTTCGTTTTTCTCACGATGGAGGCGTAGTCCGTTCACGTGAGGCGGAAACGAACCCTAAGGGAAGCATTAACAAGTCGCAGAGAATGCAGGATTTCTGGTAATAATATAGTTGACTGACTACGGTCAGTGTGCTACCTTAAGCACATGAAAGGCCCACAGACACTTCAGCAAGCAATTCAATTCTTTTCGGACTACGAAAACTGCCGCCAGTTCATGATTGGCGTGCGCTGGGCAGATGGTAAAGTGCGCTGCCCGTATTGCAATTCCGAGAAGGTCACCTACCTCGAAAAAGCGCGACTCTACCGCTGCTACGAGAAGCATCCGAAGCAAAAATTCTCGCTCAAGATTGGAACTGTGTTTGAGGATTCTCCGATTCCGCTGGAGAAATGGCTTCCCGCTACTTGGTTGCTGGCGAACTGCAAGAACGGAATTAGCTCTTACGAGATTGCCAGCGACATCGGCGTAACGCAGAAGTCCGCGTGGTTCATGATGCACAGAATCAGACTCGCAATGCAGACCGGAACCTTCGTCAAAATGGGTGGGCCGGGAAGCGAGGTAGAGTCGGACGAAACCTTTGTCGGCGGCAAAGCGAAGAACATGAGCGCGAAGCGTCGGGCGCAATTCAGGATCGCGCGGGATACTTCCATGGGAGATGCGGCCCTAGTCAACAAGACTGCCGTGTGGGGCGTGCTGGATCGTGAGCAACGCAAAGTTCGCGCGACAGTAGTTCCGAAGGTCAACCGCGCATCGTTGCAGACTGCCGTGCTGGATCAAGTCGCGCCGGGATCGACAATCTATACCGATGAGGCGAAGGTTTACCGTTCGCTGCCAAAGGAATACACTCATGAGTTCGTAAACCATGTGGAACGGTACGTCAATGGGCAGGTTCATACCAACGGCCTTGAAAACTTCTGGAGCTTGCTCAAACGCGGATTGAACGGCACCTACGTGGCAGTTGAGCCATTCCATTTGCACCGTTATCTTGATGAGCAGATGTTCCGCTACAATAACCGCAAGGATGAGAGTGGACACAAACTGACTGCTGCTGAGAGATTCGGCCTAGCCTTATCACAGATCGTGGGGAAGCGGTTAACCTTCGCGGAGGTGACTGGCAAGGTGGAGGGGTATCAGGACTTCTAATCCTTGGCGCGGGAAACGCGGGAAGAGGAAGCGCGTTTCTTCTGCCGTGGCTTTGCTTGCTTCTCGGCGTCTAGTTTAGCTTTGATCTCCGAATGGGGAACAGCAACTAGACGCCTCATGAAATCCGTGAATTGGCCGAAATCGCCCGTGACATTCTTCGCGGGATTGACCGGGCGCGACCTTTGGGACACGGCTCCCTCTCAGAAATGAGGGTAAGGGGATGTGTCTCGAAAGTCAAGACCGGGAATCCATGCCCACACTGACGATTCCAAACGAAGCCAGCATCCGCACGATTAGGAATTTCTTGTCTGGTAATTCACCATTCTGCGACACGAACAATCCTGCTGAGTTGGTGATGCATCCCAAATGGGCGTTTATGGACCCTACAGCTATGGCGATTGTGGCCGCGTGGGGCGGTTGGTGCCAGCGGAATGGGTGCTCTATTAACGCGCAGAACCTCTCTGGACCTCACCTGAAGTATGCGATACGTATAGGTCTGTTCGAGCATCTAAATGTCTCGCATGCCCCGCTTGTCGCAGAACACGAAGAGGCTGGGCGGTTCATCCCGCTTACCCAGGTTAAGACCAACGCAGACCTTGCGGCGGTCATCGGCAACGTATCAGCTTTACTCCACTTAGACAGAGAACCGCACGGATTGGCGGCGGTCCAATACTGTATCAGCGAACTTATCCGTAATGTCCTAGAGCACTCGGGGTCTACGGAGGGCGCATACGTGTGCGCACAACGATACACGAGCGATCCCCACCATGTGTCGATTGCGGTAGCCGATTGCGGGGTCGGAATCGCGTCAACACTTTCCTACGCATATCCTGAGGCCGAGAGCAATGATGAGACTGCTCTTCGTTTAGCTATGCAACTCGGCATTACAGGTGCCGCAAAAAGTGGAATGTACGCCGCAACGGATAATGCTGGTGCGGGATTGTTCTTCACCAGAGCCATTGCCAAAGCGACGGGTGGCTACTTCGGGTTGCTTTCTGGCAATGGCTTATTCCGAATCAAACGACTACGGAAACGGGAGAATCCCGTGGTCTATCGTGATGCTTTTCAAGACCCGCGTCACAACTTTTGGCAACTCAAATGGGAATGGCCGGGAACAGTCGCCGCCGTAGAAATTTTCACACAGAACGTCCGGAACTTCCCGAAGTTCTTTCAGTCAATCGTGCAGCAATTGCCCGCAAAGAAAACCGCAGCCGGGAAGATTAAATTCACATGAATCAACACGTAGAAGTGAAAATAGAAGCTGGGACTAGGGGGTTTGCGGAGGATAAGGACGCAGCGAAACAACTGCGCAAAGAAGTCATCATGCCTGCGCTGGCAGCAGATAAGACAGTCATTGTTGACTTCTCCGCCGTCACATCGTCAACGCAGTCTTTCGTGCATGCGCTTGTCGGGGAACCTCTTCAGAAGATTGGAGAAACCGTACTTGAAAAGATTGAGTTCCGTTCTTGTGCGCCACAAATCAAGAGTCTAGTTCAGTTGGTAGTTGACTACACATTGGGCGGATTCAGTACGAAGTCTCCGATTGAACTTGGGACTAAGCCGAAAAATGTGCCACCGCGCCCCCGGCCATCTCGCGGCAGGGTCGGCAGGCCAAAACGTGGCGTATAATTCGCGCTTCCCTCGGAAAAGAGAAAACAATGGCAGCTAACCCAGCACCACTCCCGGTAGAGGTGTATGCGATCTTCTGCGGAGGTATCGAGCAGGCGACGGGCCAAAAAGTCGTGAACAGTTTAACGATTGCAATGGGAGGGAAGGTTAAGCATGTTCATCTTCTCTTCCAATCTGCCGGGGGTTACGTCGGTGATGGAGTGTTCCTTTACAACCTCTTCCGCTCCGTACCCATTGAACTCACGCTGTATAACGTCGGACAAATCTCTTCTGCTGGGGTTGTCGCCTACCTCGGGGCTGGGCACAGGAAGACCACCAAGAACGCCACGTTCATGCTCCACCGCAGCACCAATAGCCCCCAGTTTGCCACCGCCACCAAGCTTAACCATGTCGCCAAGAGCTTGGTCCTGGACGACCAGAGAGTCGATGCGATTATTCGGGATCATATTAAACTCCCCAATGAACTATGGGATGCGCTAGAGCACCACGATGTTTACATCTCTGGCGAAGAGGCTGTAAAATTCGGCCTCGCCCATGAGATCGCGGACTTCGCTCCGCCTGCCGGAACGCAAGTATTCAATCTCTTAGCATAGGCTTAGGTCAAGTGTCTTGTCTCGATGCCGAGGGACGTAGCACCAAAGTCTGCAATTCTTTGCGTAGTCAGTCAACTATATTATTACCGGATTTCTCCTTGGCTCGAGGGAACTAATCTGGTATCGTGTTGGGCAAACCAGACGCTGAGCGTCCCATGCGGGGAGGCGTTCAGGGTGGGTCCTTCCGATTTCTTCTGGGGGAAAAGTTTCCTTGACGCTGTTTTGTTGTACGCCCGGCTTCTGGTGCGGAAGATTACGGTCGCCGTATCGAGTTCTTCGATAAAAGGATCGAGGGCCCTGGATCACGTTTCGCGATATCGAGGAGGCTCACATGGAGACTGCAATTGGGGTTTTTGCTTCGCGAGATCACGCGCAAGAGGCGGTCAAGGAGTTACTTGAACGGGGTGTGCCCGAGGAATCCATCGTTTTTCTGACTCGTTCAGAAACCGAGGCCAAAACCATTGCCAAGGAACTCGGCACATATGTGGGAGGTTTCGTCGGGGGAGCTGCCGGGATGACAACGGCGATGGTAGCTGCATCGTTGCTTCTTCCGGGGATTGGCACGGTATTCGCTCTCGGGATCGGCGCTGCCGCGCTGCTCACGGGAGCGGGCGCGGGGGCGGGTGCAGGTGCCGCCGTTGGTTCGGTGGCAACACAAGAAGCGGATGCACTGAAACCGACATCGTCTGAGAAGTGCTCTGAGGACGTCGCGTTCTTCCGGGAAGTGCTCAAGGAAGGGCGTTCGCTGATCGTGGTTCGGACCGAGTCACAAGAGCTCGCTGCTACGGCGTGCACAATTCTTGACCGTCTTGGATTCGGAATGGAAAAACAAACACCCCAAAAGATGCAAACCAACACTCGCCAAATCGGCGATGTCGTAGTCGTAGACATCAGTGGCAGAATTACCCTTGGCGAAGGCAACGTTATTCTGCGCGACTTGGTGCGCGAGTTGGCAGATAAAGGAAATAGAAAGATCGTCCTAAACCTGAGTGAAGTAAACTATGTAGACAGCTCAGGTATAGGGGAGCTGGTCAAGACTCACACAACGATGCGCAATCAGGGCGGAGAACTCAGGCTTGTGAACTTGAACAAGCGCATCAATGACCTGCTTCAGATGACAAGATTGGCGTCTGTATTCGAGATTGAGCTGGATGAGGCCAGCGCAATCCGATCTCTCGGAAGCGATACTGCTCCGAAGGCTGTAGCCTAGGCACCCAATTATTGTTCGAACCCCAGAGCTGACGTGACCTTGTCGCTCGCGACGGATTTTGGGCGCCTCAAGATTGGCTTCCGGCCGGGGGAACATGGACAAAGGGAATCAACGGTCTGATCTTCGAGGGAACGCCCCGAACCAACCAAGCGTAGGCGTTCCCGTGAAGAGTGAAAGCTCGGACTCCAATCCTCCGCTGGACTCTGATCTCCCTACTCTGATTGAGTTTCCCAAATATCCTTCCGATACCGAAGCTACGCTAGTTGACCACGGCGCGCCGCCTGTCGACTCCGATGCCACGCTCGTGGATGTGGACGCGACTCTGGCGGAAGGAATCTCGCCTCCTCCATCTGTTAGCCGAAAGAACACAGGCGTGCAAACTAGCGTTCCCCTTCTGCAAACGGGAGATGTGCTCGGTGGCCGCTACGAAATCTTGCAGATGCTGGGTGAGGGCGGGATGGGTGCGGTGTACAAGGCCCGGGACCGCGAACTCGACCGTTTCGTGGCTTTGAAACTGATCCGGCGGGAACTGGCTGCTAATCCTGCGATTGTCGCTCGCTTCAAGCAGGAGCTTCTGCTCTCGCACCAGGTGACTCACAAGAACGTCGTCCGCATTTACGACCTGGGCGACGCCGATGGCGTGAAGTTCATCACCATGGAGTTTGTCGAGGGTCGGGACCTGCGCACGCTGATCCTGGAAAAGCAGAAGTTTCCGCCCGAAGAAGCGGTGGAGATGATCCAGCAGGTCTGCCGTGCCCTGGAAGCGGCACACGGAGTCGGAGTGATTCACCGGGACTTGAAACCTCAAAACATCATGCGCGATAAGACTGGGCGCATCCTGGTGATGGACTTTGGCATGGCGCGCACCCTTGAGGGCGACGGCATGACCCAAACCGGAGCTTTGGTTGGGACGATGGAATACATGTCGCCCGAACAGGCCCTGGCTGGAAATCTTGACCAGCGTTCCGACCTGTTCGCGGTCGGCTTGATTCTTTACGAACTGTTGAGCGGCAAAATGCCGTACAAGGCCGAGAGTGCTCTGGCCAGCCTGATCAAGCGCAACCAGGAGCGGGCAATCCCCGTATCCGATCACGATGGGACAATTCCCCGCGCGCTTAGCAACATCGTCAGCAAGTGCCTGGAACGCGATGTCAACCTGCGTTACCAGACTGCAACTGAACTTCTCGCGGATCTCGAGGCGTGGCAAGGCAACCGTGCGGCAGCGACATTGGGTTTTCAACCAGCGGTCGAGCCCTGGGGACGGACGATTCACTGGCCACTCGTGATTGGCCTCGCCACCGTACTGGTTTTGGCAATTCTCAGCTACGTGTTTCGCGGCGCACTCTTTTCGCCATCGGCGAAAAAGGCCGCATCCTCCGGACCCGCGCTGTCACTGGCGATCTTGCCTTTCCGCAACGCGTCCGGCGATCCTCAACTCGATTGGCTGGGGCCGAGCCTAGCGGACATGCTGAGTACGGATGTGGGGCAGTCCGCCCATTTGCGCACAATTAGTCCGACGAGCCTGCACCAGATATTCAATGATCTCCGCATTTCCAATTCCACCGTGCTGGACCCCGCGACGATCCGCCGCGTAGCTGATTTCAGTAACGCGGACCGCGTGGTCTGGGGGCAGTTCGCCAAGTTCGGCGACCAGATTCGGATCGACGCCACACTGCAGGACATCAAGAATGATCGCAGCGTAGCGCTGAAAATCGATGTCCCGAGCGAAAAGGAAATTCCCGGTGGAGTCGATAGCCTCGCCGAATCCCTACGCCAGAAGCTTGCACTGCCGGAGAACGTGCAAAAGGAATTGAAGGCGAGTTCGTTCCAGCCAAAATCAAGCTCGGTTGAGGCCCTGCGCGATTACAACCAGGGAGTTTCCTTTCAGCGGGACGGGAAAAATCTGGAGGCAGAAAAGCAATTCGAGGCTGCAACCAAGGCAGACCCCAGCTTCGCTCTCGCTTTTTCCAAACTGGCGCAGGCCTATAGCACACTGGGCTACGATGGCGAAGCTGAACAGTCGGCTCAAAAAGCTGTGACCCTGAGCCAGGAACTCCCTGAAGCGGAGAAGTATTTGATTTCCGCGGTTCATTCCCAGGTCACAAAAAACTATCCCGAGGCCATAAAGGCATATGAAACTCTGGCTCAGGCTTCGCCTGATAACTCAGATGTGCAATCCGCGCTGGCCAGTCTCTACAAAGATTCTGGCAACCTCACTAAAGCCCGGGACTACTACCAAAAACTGTTAAGCGCGAATCCCAAGGACGTCACCGCAACCCTCGAACTGGGTCGCATCTCTCTTAAAAGTGGCGACCCGCAAGGCAGTCTCGACCCGCTAAACCGCGCTTATACCCTGTCCATTCAAATGGACAATCAGGAGCAAAAGGCTGCCAGTTTGCATTTTATAGGTGTCGCTTACGGGATGCTGAGCAAGCCTCAAGAAACAATGCGCTATGAGGACGAGGCGCTTGCCATCTGGCGGCAAATCGGTCAGAAGCGTGGCCTCGCTCTCAGTTTGAACCAGATGGCGAATGCGCAGGCTTCGCTGGGCAAACCCAAAGAGGCTCTCTCCAACTTCCAGGAGGCGCTACAACTTCGGCGCGACATTGGCGATAAACGCGGCCTGGGCGACAGTTTGATTGACCTAGGCAACTTCTACGATGACCGTGGCGATCATGACCAGGCTCTGAAAATGTACAAGGAAGCACTGCAATTGCAGCGCGATCTCGGCAATGAAAGTTTGCAGGCCATTTGCCTGAACAATATTGGGGGAGCCTACTCCAGCAAAGGCCAATACGAGGATGCGCTCACCTACTTCCAGCAGGCACTACAACTGCGCGAAAAATCGAAGGTGCCGCAGGACATTGTGGAAGCTGTCCACAATCTCGGCATAACTTCCGCCCAGATGGGCCAATACGACCAGGCTATTTCCTATTACCTGCGGGCTTTGGATTTGCGGCGCAGTATGAACGATCCGCACGGTGCGGCCATCGAGTCCTATAGCTTGGGCACACTGTTTGATTACCAGGGGCGGTTTGGCGCAGCCATTAAATCCAAGCAGGAAGCTCTCGCGACTTTCCGCGAAATCAAGGACCGGACTTCGTGGATGGCCGAACTGTTGGGTGGCACCGCAGAAGCCCTCGTCCTCGCAGGTCGCGGCGATGAGGCGAAGGGTGATCTGGACGAGGCACTCAGCCTTTCGCGCGAGCTGAAGAATGACGAAATGATTGCCGAGACGTTGGGATTCCAGGGCGATGCATTCTTTTACCGCGGAGACTTGAAATCTGCCCATGCGGCCTATGCAGAAGCGTTGCAAGCCGCCACCCGCAGCAAGGAGCCAGCCACTATTCTCACCGCGAAAGCAAACGTGGCCAAGCTTCAGGTAGAGGAAAAACCTACGCAAGAAGCTATTGCCAGTCTGCGCAAGCTGATTCAAGAGGCCGACGATCTCGGGCTCAAATACACTTCGGTGGAGTGCTCGATATTCATGGCGCAAGCCCTGATGCAGAATCATGATTACTCCCGCGCCCGGCAGGAACTGGAGCGTGCGCTGCTGCTCTCGAACAAGCTTGGAATGCAGCCTCTGAGCGCTCGTACGCATTACTTATTAGGGACCCTCGAACGCGATTCCGGTAACGGCAGCGATGCCCAGGATAATTATCGAGAGGCACTCCGCCTCCTGGATTCAATGAAGAAAGACCCCGGAGCGGAGCAGCTTTTACAGCGCACCGACTTTAGGGCCATCTACGACGCATCCGCTCGCGGCACAGCAACGACCAAGAACTAGAATCATTTTGGCCGGGGCCTCCTTCCCGAAGTCGAAAATTCATGATCCCGCTGCGAAGGCTTATTTTTGTTGCAGCGCCAGGATTGCAGCACCAGGCAGTACAAGAGTTGCTTGCATAAGAAAAGGGCTGCCGCTTTCGCGGCAACCCTAAATCCCCCGAATGGGAAGAAGCACTACTCACTTCACGTTGTAGATAACAAGATCTACGTTTTGGTTCTGTCCCGAGTCAAGTGACGTCACCTCAAATATCTGCAATCCTTTCTTTGAAGTGGGGACGCTGCCCGTGCAGGTGATCGCGCCCGTGGTTGGATTCGTCGAGCACGAGGCTTGTTTTCCCGTACCCTGCGTGCAGCTTGCCACTGTCAGATACGGACCCGTCGGGCTGGTCAGCGGCTTTGAGGTAGCTGGATTGGTGCAAGTGTAGTTGGCGGTAACGACTTGACCTTGTTTGTAAGTCGTGAAGGTTGGTGAGCTGATGGAAATGCCCGGCCAGATCTCGCCCGGCGTGTCGTACGTGGCAGTCCAGCAGGAAGCCCCGCCACCGCTTCCTCCCTTCATAACACCGTTATCGATAATGAAGCTGCCGATCTGGTTGCTTTGGAACAACGGGGTGTTCGGAATCGGTGTGCACGGCGACGTCCCCGTACCACCTTTGAGCCAGCCAGGGAATGGGTTCAAGAGGCCGAGAATCCCCGGGTAAACGAAAAACGGGTTCTCGGACTGCACGTAGTTGAAGACCGTACCTAGCGTGGCGTCAAAATTCGTGCCATTGCCGCAGACTCCGTTCGGAGACGTAGGACAGGTCACCGAGAACATGACAGACATATTCTCACCCGTGCCTTCAGCATTGGCGTAAACAAAGCAGCGCGCGGGCCAGAAGTTTACCTGCACCAGAGCATCGCAAGCTGCCTGAGTCATCAAGATCGGCTGGACTTGTATTTCCGGCGTGGCATAGGGGGCCGTCAGCTGTGCCGTGTAGGAGTAGACATTGGGCGTTCCTGAGGCATTAGTGAAATTCAGAGTGGCGGGCGCGTTTTGCGAAATCACGGCACTCTGAGCCTGCGGCGTGAAGGTCCAGCTCAGAATATCCTGGTTGTCATTGCCACCGCCCGTTGTCCCCGTAAAGCCGACCCATGCGTTGCCACTGTTCAAACCTATCGAATTCAGGCTGAAAAACACGGGATTCGAATTGGCAGGAAACAGGTCATTGTTATCCACGAGCACATCGATGGTGCTGCAACTCGAAATTCCTTGCGGGCCGCAATTCGACAGGGTGGAGGGCGTATATGTGATCGTCACCGTGTGGGGGTACCCGTCGGCCAAATTCAACGGATTCCCACGGGGGTCCAGCAGGCCAACCAGGGAGTTGTTCGCAATTTGGCAACTGCCCGGTAATGGAGGCGCTTCCACGCTGTTCGCCGCCATCCCGCAGCTCTGAATCGCAACGTGGTTGCCATTAGGATCATCGATGTCGAAGTTCTGATAAGTGTCAAACTCTACCGCTAGACTGTTCGTAATGCCGCCAGTTGTACTCGTGCAGCTGCCGTCGGGCGCATCGCCAAATCCGAGGCTGCAACCGTCCGCTCCATTGTCAGGATCCAGGGCAGTCACTGACGAGTTCTGAATCACGAAAGCGAAACCGTCGGCAACGTAACCGTTGGCTCCGCTCAACTGAAAGGTGAAAGTCGTGGAAAAAGTTCCGGAAACCGGCTGCTGCGTGTTGTACCAGGCAGACCCTGACGTAAAGGCCGAATTTGGCGTCAAGCGCAACACCGTCGCCACCCCTGGTGCAGGCTGAGCCGGGTTCGGCGTTCCGTTCGGCTGTATCAGTGTAGAAGCGGGCGCGAAGAAGCCAGGATATCCCGACATTGCCGGCGTGCCGGTCAAGGTCAGGCAGGTTTGGGTGTTCGGGTTCGAGAAATCGGGAGTGTAACTAGGGGAGCTAGGACACTGCGCCCAAGCAGTGGTGCCCCCGGTGATAACCAACACGGCCGCGATTGCGGCCACAATAACGAATCTTTTGATCCCTTGTGTCATGAATCCTCCTTTTGAACCGAACGCTGGTTGACTAGTCGTATCGGACCGCACTACTGCAGTTCGTCCCGTGACTCGGGTATCCTGATTCTGTATCGACCAATTTCTTCGGCCCCAAAGGCCAAGCGGATACAAGACCTCCGACCCACTACCGATGGCTGACGAGAATGAATGTCGATGGGAGAAATCGGCTAAACGACAACCGTCCGCAACTCATCGATGGTCTAGGGGCTTAACAGGAAAACCTGAGTTGGAGTCTGAGAGCACAGTTCTCAACAGAACTCCCTCTCCTGAGGGGGACAGACCGGCATAGCTTATGTGTCCGGGGCACAATAGTCAACTATTTCTTGTAGACGTATCCTTTTGACATAACCGCTCCGGTTAGTCCATCCGAACCCCGGGACCGGGCTGTTAGCGAGTGCCTTGGCAGGGTCCATCAGTTCCGTCCAAGCGTCCCTTGACATTCAGACTGTGCCAGAAAATTTTCGAATTCCTTTATGAAACGAAGGACCGGCATTCTGCACTACTGGAATGAGTGGAAGATCGTGCAGTACGGCGATCCCGTTACATCCACGAGATCCCGATATCGAGGACCCTTGGCAACCGGGGGGAAGACTAGGGTTCTTCAGATCGCCGGAACCGTATTGGGGAAACGGTTTCGGCGATCTTCGGGTATTTCGCTAGCAAGAGTCCCGCTCTCCTTCTTATCCTCCCTGAAACTTCAAAAAAACGCGACCCGCTACCCGTCGGTGGTCGCGCATCTTGCGAATTTCACCGTGCGATTGCCCAGCGCAAAGGTCGAATGCGCTCTTTCAATGGAGAAATAGGGAGCCTAGCGAAGGAAACTCCATGCAACCACGATAAGGGAGGGAGCAATTCGCCGGAAAACCCCGATGAGATCAAGAGCTCGTTCGTAAGCCCAGTAGATCACGCTTTCGCCTTTCCCAGCTTTTTTGGAAACCGCCGGTTCTTCGCAGGCCAGACTCGCTTCAGCGAACTTGCCGGAGCCGTCATTCCGCGTGCTCGACGGTGTCAACATATCCCGGGTGACCGATTTCATGGCGAGCAACTTTCAGGCGTGCCGCTGCCGTGTCGATGCTGATTCCGAGAATGGCCGCAATCTCCGCCAGCGTATATCCCTGAATTTCTTTCAGGAGAAATACGTCACGGTATCCCTCGGGAAGCCCGAAGGCTCTCAGAATGGCGCATTGGAAAGCACCTGGGCCATCGAGTCCAGGCACAGGTTTCCGGACGTGCGTGGTCCTATGCATCAGCAAGCAGGGTCCAATTCTGTGGATGGAACTCATCTTCCCGAGGAATAGTGCCTGTTCCAGGCATTTCGTTTCACGACGACACGAATGATTCCATCTTCTTCCGCCTGAGTGCTAAACTGGCTGGCACTTACAGCGCCTGCGGGGCAGGTTCTTGGAACTCCAATCCTTTGACGAATCCTATGTCCAACGTCTCACTGCGGGAGACTTCCGCACGCAGGAGCACTTCGTGGCCTATTTCAGCGAGTTGATCCAGCTCAAGCTGCGATCGCGTTTGCATTCCCCGCAGGCGATTGAGGACGTGCGGCAGGAAACCTTTACTCGCGTCTTCGCTGCCTTGCGTGGCGGAAAAATCCGGCAGCCGGATCGCCTCGGCGCATTTGTCAACTCCATGTGCAATAACGTGTTGCTGGAGCAATACCGTGCATCCTCGCGAGACAGCTCGCTCGAGGACGAAGAGCAGATGGACTTTCCAGCCCTGACGGTGGATGTGCTCGGCGCCATCGCCGCCAAACAAATGTCAGAGAAAATTCACGAGATCCTGGAGGAAATGCCCGAGAGAGACCGGCGGTTGCTGAGAGAAGTATTTCTGGAAGAGCGCGACAAGGATGAAGTGTGCCGCGATTTTGGCGTTGACCGGGACTATCTGCGGGTGCTCCTCCATCGGGCAAAACAGTCGTTCAAGTCCTTGTATTTGAAACATATGGCGGCTCGTCCGCCGGGAGTCGTGGAGGCAGCGAAACTGTGAAACGGTTTACCATCACAGCGCACTACTATTTTGTATGAGGCAATCGATTATGGACCATGATGAGGCGGTCCGGCAGAAAGCCACGGAAAGGTATCTTCTGGGCGAGCTTGATCCTGAACTGAAGGATCAGTTCGAAGAACACCTCTTCGACTGTCAGGATTGCGCGCTCGATGTGCGCGCCGCTGCCATGTTCGTGGAACAGAGCAAGGCTATGCTTTCGCAACCTACTGTTACTCTTCCACAGCGAGCACCGGCCCCAAGAGCAGGATGGTTGGCCTGGTTCCGCCCGGCGTTTGCTGTGCCTGTGCTTGCCTTGTTGTTGGCGGTTGTTGGCTACCAGAATCTCGTTACCTATCCACATTTAATGCAGGCGGCGAATCGACCTCAGGTCGGTCCCTGGGCATCCATCAACGTCAGTACGCGCGGTGTGACTCCCATCGTGATCAAAGCGGACAGGGGCGAGGGCTTCGCCCTCCTGATTAATTTGCCCCCGGAAGAGGGGTTCGCGTCCTACGCGGCGGACTTGTATAATCCCGCGCAGAAGTTGGAATGGTCCGGCCCGATTTCCACGGCGACTCCTGAAGAGGGCCGCCAGATCTACATCCCCGGCCGTAACCGCGAACCTGGCGCTTACAAACTGGTAGTGCGTGGCATTACGGCCGCTGGCGAAAGCAAGGAAATCAGCCAGCATTCGATCGATCTTCAAATCCAGAATTAAGCTCAAATGAGCGGAGCGGAGCCGATGGCAGACGACGTCAACTCCTACTACTTCCATGCAGAGGCACACGCCCTCACTGGGCATCTCGTTCTTCCCTTCAAAGAAGAGATCAAGAAGCAGGCTTTCGTAAAGTTGGAGGGCAGGCTCGCGGATTTGTCCGACGAAGAGAGAGCGCAGCACAACTATTTCTCTCAGAACGCCGAAAATTTCCGGCTTGAGGGAATCATTTCTTACGCGGCTGCCCATACGCAGGTTTCGGGGCATGCCAGCGAGAAGCACCCAGGCGCGTCGGTAACGCTGGCCACCTCCGTGGTGGAGGATCTGAACGTTCTGAATGTGGTTACGGCGGATCGAGTCGTAGCCCAGATTTCGACGACGCACTATCCAGGCGTGCATGCCCCTGAAGTCACTTTTCTGGGCACGCATTTCGAAAACCTGCGGATTGCGCGCCACAGCGCGGTGCCTTATCTGAGGCTCGATCTGGTGGGCGCAAAGCCGGCCGGCGAACGCGCCATGCACGTCGACGAGGGTACCGGTTTTATGAAAGCCGTCGAGGCTCAATACCAGAAGCTGAAGGCGCGTCTGGAAAAGTTTGGCGAGGACGACCGAAAGAAGATGCGGCTGGCGGACTCTGACGATTCCGTGGCGAAGAAGTATCATGGGCTCGGCTTGAAATACGGCGACATCAAGGCGCAGGCGGGCGCAGCCCAGGAAGAAGACCGCAAGACTGGTAAAGGCAAGTGGGACGGAATCACATGTTCGCTGGTCGAAAACGTCGAAATCATGAACATCGATGCGAAAGATGCGGACGGGACGCCCGACCCGATCGAGCCTCCGGCGAGATCGTTCGGACACGTGATTCACATCCCCGATTTCGGAAACGTATTTCTGGCCGAGCTAACGGTAAACCACAATTCATTCCACCTCACAATGATCCGGCTGGAGCTGGGGTGTCTCGTGAGCGGCGGGAGCGGTATCTCGACTGCCGTTGTGAATGGCGGCAGCAAGGGCGGGGGTGGCGGCGGTTAAAGCGGCTCACCACCACCACGGGATTGTCGTTCTTTCGCTGCCTGAGGCAGCGGAGACCGATTCCAGTTGTTCTCGCTCTGTTCTGTCTTTCCGCGTGCGCTCATCGCACTAATCCCCAAGAGGCCTTCGACAGCGCGCGACAAACCTTCCAACACGGAAGGTTGGTCGCCGCTGCCACGGAGGCCGAAGAAGGCTACAAAGAATTTCACGGAATCAGTGCCGAGTGGGCTTGGAAGTTTCGCCTCCTTGAGGCGAACATTTTTTATTGGCGAGGAATGAGTAAGAAAGTCTTAGATCTTCTCGCCGCCGAACCATCGCCGCCCGCCTCAGGCGAACTTGCGGTACGCAGGCACCGGCTTGAAGGCTTGGCCCTTGCGGACCTGCAACTCTATCCGGAGGCAGACCGGAAGCTCCTGGCAGCGGAGCAGCTTTGTGCGGCCTCTGACTATGCCGCCTGTAGCGATGTCATCGGTGCACGAGGAACACTCGAACTGTCGCAGGGTCGGTTCACGCAGGCCCAGCCCCTTTTTGAGAAGGTCTTGGTGCTGGATCGAGATCGCCGAGATCGTTTCGGTGAATCAAACGTATTGCTGAGTTTGAGCAACACCGCTTTGGAGCAAGAACATTTTGACGCGGCCCTCGATTGGGCGGACTCCGCATATCAGATCTCATCTGCTTTAGACTTCGCCGACATCGCGCAGAACGCCCTGGGAAATCTCGGCTGGGCATACTACAGGTTGGGCGAATCCGAAAAGGCGGAAGGGCTTTTTCTCGACGCGGAAAAACGCGCCACTCAGCTCGGAGATGTGACTGACCAAGTAAAGTGGCTGACGACCGTAGGCTATATCTATCTCGATGCGCACCGGTACGGCGACGCCGAACATTTCTATCATCAGGCGCTGAATCTCGCTCAGAACACCACCAAACAGGACACCCTCGATGCTTTAATGTCCCTGGCCCTAGTTTCTGAGCGCACCGGCAATCTCGAGCAGGCTCGCGACTACGCCGACAGGACAATCGCTCTCACTCCACAAGACGGAGACCGGCTCGATGTGCTGTATCCCATGCTGGTCAAGGGACACGTTGCCGCGCGCATGCACGACACGGCGCAGGCAGAAAAAATCTTCCGTGAGATCGAGCTGGATCCGAAGAGTCACGTCTTCTTGAGGTGGGAGGCCGAGCACTCGCTCGCCCAACTCTACGAGGATGAGAACAAGGCAGATTCCGCCGACGGCGAATATCGAGCTGCGCTGAGCACGTTTGAGACGGCCCGGTCTTCGCTGAAGCACGAGGAATCGGAGCTGCCGTTTCCTGCCAACGCAGCCAGTATCTACGACGACTACATCCAATTTCTTGTGAGCCAAGGGAAAGTGCCGGAAGCCCTGCAGGTCGCCGAATACAGCCGCGGCCGGACTTTAGCCGAAGGATTGGGATTGCTGCAGAAAGGAACTTCTTTCAAACCTGATCCGCTCAACGCGGAAGCAATCTCCCGGCGCGCGGGCGGCGCGATTTTTTTCTACTGGCTCGGCGAGAAGCAATCTTACCTGTGGGTGATTACGAACCGTAAAACCAGCCTGTTTCCTCTTCCTCCGAAATCCGAAATCGACTCCACCGTCCAGCGCTACCGGAAGGCCCTCGCCGAGCAACGGGAATTTCTGCCATCCACTGACACCGATGGACGGAGGCTCTACAGCATGCTGGTTGCGCCTGTGGAATCCTTGCTGACGAAGGACACGAAGGTCTTCATCATTCCCGACGGCAGCTTGAACACCCTCAACTTCGAGACTCTGCTGGTTCCCGGCCCGACGCCGCACTATTGGATCGAAGATGTCACCATCGCAGACGCGAGTTCGCTTCGCCTGCTGGGAGCCCCTCGCGCTGCCACGAAACGTTCTGGCAGTCTGCTTCTACTAGGCAACGCTGTTGCGCCAAACGCAGACTATCCCGAGCTGCGCAATGCAGGCGACGAGATCGGGATCGTCGAGAAACATTTTTCCGCTGCGCAACAAAATGTCTTTACACGCGAGCGAGCGACTCCGACGGCTTATCTCTCCAGCCAGCCAGAGCAGTTTTCTTACATTCACTTTGTGGCCCACGGAACTGCGAGCCGCACGAGTCCGCTGGAATCTGCCATCGTTCTTTCCCGGTCGACCGCCGCAGATGATTCATTCAAACTCTATGCCCGCGACATCATTCATCAGCCACTGCGGGCTGACTTAGTCACGATTTCTACCTGCTACGGGGCAGGCGCGCGCGCCTATTCGGGCGAAGGCCTGGTCGGACTCTCCTGGGCATTTCTTCGAGCCGGGGCTCACAACGTAATCGGAGCTTTGTGGGAGGTCAGCGACGTTTCCACTCCCCAGCTTATGGATGAGCTTTACACCGGCCTCAAGAAGGGAGAAAGTCCCGATTCAGCGCTCCGCGCAGCCAAGCTGTCCTTGCTCCATTCCAACAACGCTTTCCGCAAGCCGTTCTATTGGGCGCCATTCCAAATTTATACCGGGTCATGAACGGCAGCCTGCGGGCACTAAATTCTCTCGATAAGCGTCTATAAGAGAGCAGCAATTTGACGGTGTATGATTCCTCCCCGGAGGCCCCGATGAGCTTACCTCGACGATCAGGTTTGGTCTGTTTCTTGATCTTGGCCGGCATGATATTTGGCGACAGCCGGTTATTCGCGCAAACCAGCGCACCGGCTTCAGGCGAAGCATCACACACTTTCAAGTTGATCCCCAGTCTGGACAAAGATCTGATGGATCCGGCTTCGGATCCTTGCGTCGACTTTTACCGTTACGCCTGTGGCAACTGGACTAAGCTGCATCCCATCCCGAACGATTCGCCAGATTCCGACCAGTTTTACAACCTGGAGCAGTACAACCGGCAGGTGCTCCGCGGAATTCTCGAAAGTGCCGCCGCGGCCGGCTCTGGACGCGATCCCAACACTCAGAAGATCGGCGACTACTATGCCAGTTGCATGGACGAAGCGTCACTCCAGCAGAAAGCCATGAAACCGCTCCAGCCTGAGCTGGATCGCATCGACGCGCTCACCGGCAAAGATCAACTCCCCGAACTGCTGGCGCACCTTGAGCTGATCAACGTCAACGCATTTCTAGGATTTGGCTCACAGCAGGATTTTAAAGATGCGACGCGGGAAATCGCCGTAGTGTCCCAGGGTGGGTTGGGTTTGCCGGAAAAGGATTATTACTTGCGCACGGGGGAGAAGGACGAAGAGATTCGGAAGCAATACGTGCAGCACATCGGCAATATCCTGAAGCTTCTGGGAACGAGCGATGCGCAGGCATCGAGCGACGCGCAAGCCATCATGAAGCTGGAAACAGCCTTGGCCAAGGTATCTCTCGACATCACCTCGCAGCGCGACCCTCATAATATTTACCACTTGATGCCGGACAGCGGTTTGCAAGCGCTAGCGCCGGTCCTTAACTGGGAGCACTTTTATTCCTCAACCGGGGCGCCTGAATTCAAAGACGTCAATGTGTCGGAGCCGGAGTTCTTTAAGGGCCTGAACCAGGTAATTACAGAAACCGATCTGGCAACTATCAAGCTCTATCTTCGCTGGCAACTGGTGGAGTCGGTTCCGGGCACGGTTTTGCCCAAGGCGCTCGATGAAGAAAACTTTGATTTTTACGGACGCAAGCTGGCAGGCACTCCCGAGCAAGAGCCGCGCTGGAAGCGTTGCGTAGCCAGCACCGATGGGGCATTGGGCGAGGCTTTGGGCAAAGCGTATGTTGAACAACAGTTTGCCGCGTCCAGCAAAGAGAAGTCTTTGCAGATGATTCACGACATTGAAGCGGCCCTGAGCCGGGACATCGACGGCCTGGACTGGATGAGCGCCGAAACCAAGAAACGCGCCCAAGAGAAGCTGCACTTAATCGCGGACAAAGTCGGGTATCCGAATAAGTGGCGAGACTATTCAAAATTGACCATCGAGCGCGGAGACGCGCTGGGCAATAGCCTCCGCGCAGCCGAGTTCGAATCCCACCGCCAACTGGCGAAAATTGGCAAGCCCGTGAATCGCGACGAGTGGGATATGTCGCCACCAACGGTAAACGCTTATTACAACCCCAGCATGAACGACATTAACTTTCCTGCCGGAGTGCTGCAGTCTCCGTTTTTCGATCGGTCGTCACCGGATGCCCTGAATTACGGGCACATCGGCGTTTTCATGGGTCACGAACTCACCCACGGGTTTGACGATGAAGGGCGTCAGTTCGACGGCCACGGAAATCTCGACGACTGGTGGACGAAGGAGGATGCCGAGAAGTTCAAGGAAAAAGCGGACTGCCTCGTAGATGAATACAGCCAATTCAGTGTGGGCGACACGAAGTTGAACGGGAAGCTCACGCTTGGCGAGAACACTGCGGACAATGGCGGCATGCGCCTGGCCTACACGGCTTTTCTGGCTCGCGCCGCGGAGCAGGGGCTCGACCTGGACAAGAAAACGAGCAACGGATACACACCTGTTCAGGAGGTTTTCCTTGGATTCGCCCAGGATTGGTGCGCCGCGTGGCGCCCGGAGTTGGAGCGTTTGACCGCCACCACCGATCCTCATTCGCCAGCCCGCTTCCGGGCCAACGGAGTTCTGGTCAACGTGCCAGAGTTTGCAAAGGCCTTCGGTTGTAAAACCGGGCAGCCGATGGTGGCCGTCAAAGCATGCAGAGTCTGGTAAAGAAGATGTTTCAATAGTGGCACTCAAAGACAAAAGAACACCCGGGAGCGGCGAGTCTCCGTCCCGGGTTGAGTGGCTGCATGTATTCGGCTAGTGAAAAAGATTAAGGGTATTGCTCGCGTCATCCACGTAGTAGACATTCTGTCCGACGGTAACCAGGCCGAACAATGCACCGTTGCCAGGAGGACTACCACTGCTATCAAGGAGCGTCTTAGCTACCTGCAATCCGTCCGGGGTAGTCTGGACCATGTAGCCGTCATCTCCGTTCGCGGTGAGGATGTCACCGTTGGGCGCAACCGTCAGTCCTAATGGATCGTTCAAACTTCCGCCCCTCGTGATCGTGATTCCGGTGTGAGCGGTGGTCTGCCGCCACATCGGAAAAGGAATGGCAGCGATGCGGTTATTGAGACTGTCGGCAACATACAGCGAGAATCCGTCCGGGCTCAAAGCTACTCCGGTCGGGCCGATCACCAATGCCGCTGGGTCGGTCCGTTCGGCGAACCCGGAGCCAATCACGGTCATCCCTTCCACAAATGGAGAGGCCGATTTCGAAAGAGTCAGATCGATTCGAACGACTGTCCCTTGATGCACGACGGTCCCACCGGCGGCGACAGTACCGTTCAGCACGTTGGTGACGAACAGGGCTGCGGCCCCACCGCCGTTGTCATTAGACTGGTCGAACACGGCCATGTCCCAGGGTCCGTTGATGAGGGTCCCATAGATAGTCTCTGATACGTTTCCGGAGGCATCCAACACCAGCAGGCATCCTGCTTGCGCCGTCGCCGAGGTGCCATCCGCGGTGGGCAGGCTGCCGACGATCACCCAACCAGAGCGCAGCACAACCAGTGCGGTCGTGAGACCGATGCCGCCCGTGCAAGTGCCAGGTAAACTGGAAGCGTCAATCTGCGCAAACTGGCTGACCCTGCCGCCCGGAGATATCTGCACAATCGTAGTTCCAGTTCCCTGCTCGTTGGAGACGGCGTTGAAGTTGCTGATAAGCAAGTCCCCTCTCACCAACTTTCCGACCGTGTTCGGAACGGCGAAGATGCCATAAGGGTTGATATCACCATTTGCAGGGACCGTCGAAGCGATGGTTGAAATAGTGTGCTCTGAGCTGGATGCTGGTGACTCAGCGGTCGCGGCGGACGGTGCTAGCCACGACAGAGCTAGCACCGTCGTTGCCACGAGAGCCGGAATGCTAGAGTGAAATTGAAAGCGCATGTTCCCTCCTTAAGATCCTGGGTTGGTAATACTGGCCAGACGAATCACTCGAACCTGATTTTGCCGAACGTCCCAGCTAAATTGTTGTCGGGACCGGCGGTGTAGAAGAGTTCGTTGGTGAAACCATCTTTCGGTGATCCTCCGCCGAACTCGATTCCCCAAAGCTGGTTGATCACGATATTGTTGCCGGCGGTGTCCCTGATCGTCCCCACAAACTGTCCGGTCACGCTATTGAAGGCGTTAATGGTGCCGCCATTGGTGTTATTCGAGACGAGAAGAGCGTTGCTGAGAGGCCCAAAATTCTTGGGTGCGATGGCGAAGCCCCACGGTTGGTTCAGCGGGCTGCCATGTGTCAATTGCTTCAGCAAGACTCCGCTTTCGCTGTAGATGTCGATGCACCCACCCGCTGCACCAGAGGAACTGGCGAACGCAACGTAGACTAGGCCCCCAAAGTCCTGAATGCCGAATACGGAAAAGCCCGCCGGAAGCGTGGTGTCAGTGAAGGAGTTGACCAGCGTAAATGAGCCGTTGAATACGTCCACCTTGTTGTTGGCGTTGTCGGCAGCAAAGAGAAGATTCCCGGTAGCTTTGCTGGTGATTGCCAGGCCGGTGTAGACTGCGCCGGGAGTGGTGGCGGCAAGAATCGCCGCATTGGGGTTCGCCGAGAATGACCAACCGCTAATGGTTCCATCCAGGGTCGCGAACAGGAACACCGACTCCCATCCCTGCACCTGGAACTCCGTCGAATCCGGAGATCCATTGAAGACAATGCCGGTCGGCGAACCGGGCCCATTGCCGCCCGCCGTGGGAACCTGTACCTTCAGGCCTTCCTCAACACCGGTAGCGGTATAAAGCGTTGACCAGCCAGAGCCGTTGTCGCTAACCCAGAAGGGCCCCCCTGGTCCGTAAGCGAGTCCCCAGGCATTCACCAGCAGCGGATCTGTGTGTGGGGCCACTCCCGCCTGATCCGAAACCAGTTTGGTGAGTTTGTATTGGGCTGCGGCCATGCTGGAAAAAAGCACCAGCATGAGTCCTGCAAAGGATGCGCGCGCAAGAACACGAGTAAACAATCGGGACATGTCGGTTTTCTCCTTCGAGGGCAGTGGGGCAGGTCGAACGCAAAGACGGAACGACAATTTCTCCCACAGTCGGGAGGATGCTAGGGCCGGCGTCCCTTCAACGTGTCATCGTGATGTCATCAGTTTGTACAATTTCTGTCAGCATCATCCAAGGCTGCACCCGACGTTTACGCTAGCTATTCTCGCCGGGCAGTTTTCGTGGCAACTCCTCAACAAACGCACTCAGCGCGGTCGAATCTAGTGCACTCCGGTTGCCGGAGCTTCCATTTCCCTGGGGTTGCAAATGTAAAGAATTTGTCAAAGTTCTGCCCCTGCGCAGAAAATGGGCGGAAACGTTGTAAGCTTCAGTGGTTTGGGGTTGTCGATAATGGGGCAAGACCGAAAGCCGCCGCCCGCGGCAGACAGTCTCGAATCTAAGCACGAGGTTAGGTTTTATGGGTCAAATCGCCACTCCTGTGAGCACGGCTAAATCGGCGGTTCCGATGAGCACCGCGCAACCAATTGGGAGAATTCTCGTAGTCGAGGATGATCCCGCCGTTCAAAAAGCTCTAAAGCGCCTGTTTGAGTCAGAAGGATATGCGGTTGAAGTCCAGGGCAACGGGCAATCGGCGCTCGAGAGTTTCCAGGCCACCCCGCCCGCGGCCATCATCCTTGACCTGCGCTTACCCAAGCTTTCCGGCAGCGATCTGTGCAAGGAGATCAAGGCTCAAGCTCCAACTTTGCCGATTGTCGTTCTCAGCGCAACCAGCGACGTCTCCGACAAGGTTCTGCTGCTCGAACTAGGGGCCGACGACTACGTGACCAAGCCTTTCAGCCCCAGGGAACTTTTGGCGCGCGTGCGGGCGGCGCTGCGACATACTTCAAGAAGACCAACCGTTAGTCTGGTGTCTTTCGACGACATTACGATTGACTTCAAGAAAATGGAGGTTCAGCGCAGCGGCAAGGTTGTGATTCTAACTGCGCAGGAATTCAAGACACTGAAGTTTCTAGTGGAAAATGCCGACCGCGTCATCAGCCGTGACGAATTGCTGAACGATGTTTGGGGATACCAGAACTATCCCTCCACCCGCACGGTGGATAATCACATTTTGAAGCTTCGTCAAAAACTGGAACGCGACCCCGCCAGTCCCGTACACTTTCGCACCGTGCACGGAATGGGTTACAAGTTCGTGCGCTGAGATTCCTTGGCTTCCTCGACAGAACCCGTATCGCAAATTTTCTCCGGACACACTGGAAGCGCCCTGGTGTCCAGAACACGGCTACGTACGCGCTTTCTGCTCTCGATGGTGCTGATCACCGCCGGCCTCACGGCGATGGCTCTTCTAGTGGTACGGCACAGTGTCCGCGACCATGTGCGGGAAGGAATTACGCAGGATCTGCGGAATTCCGTCATCACCTTTCAGAATTTTCAACATGATCGCGAGGTAATGTTGTCGGGCGCCGCAGAATTGGTGGCCTATCTGCCGATCACGCGAGCTATCATGACGGCTCATGATCCTGCCACCATCCAAGACGCTTCCAAGGACTTGTGGCCGTTGACGGGAAGTGATCTTCTCGTTCTGGCCAACCGCAACGGCGCAGTAGTCGCTCTTCACACAAAGTCGGCGGGATTCACCCGCGACGCCGCGCAGAAGTACTTCGAACGAGCCCTGAATGAAGAGGAGTCCAGCCATTGGTGGTTCGGCGCCCACCATCTCTATCAAACTTTCGTCCAGCCAGTCTATTTTGGTACCAAGACGGATGGGCCGCTTCTCGGCTTCCTGATCATAGGCTATGAAATCGATGACCGCCTGGCCCACGAAGTGGGCAAGGTCTCAGCCAGTCAGGTTGCGTTCTCCTATGGCGATGAAATTGTTGCCACTACGCTGACGCCACTCCAAGCCCAAAGCGCAGGTGTGCGCGCGCTGGCAGAGCGGTCCGCGCAAGACGGCCCTCGGGATGTTGAAGTGGGTAACGAGAATTTTGTTGCTACTTCGATTGACTTGTCAGGCCAGCAGCAAACTCCCGTCGGCTTGACCGTACTTAAATCCTATGACCAGGCTGCCCAGTTCCTCGAAAATCTCAATCGCCTGCTGATACTGCTGGGCCTCGGCGCGGTACTGGTGGGCAGCGGATTGGTTTTCCTCATTTCTTACACATTCACCCGTCCCCTAGCCAACCTGGTGGAAGGTGTACGCGCTCTCGAGCACGGGGACTTTCATCATCCCCTTGATCCCCGGGGCAGCGATGAGGTTGCCGAACTGACTTCCGCCTTCGACCGCATGCGCGCCAGTTTGCTCAAGACTCAGCAGGCTCTTCTGGAGTCAGAGCAGTTAGCTACAATCGGACGCATGGCCAGTTCGATCTCTCATGACCTTCGCCATGCTTTGGCCGCTGTAGTGGCTAATTCGGAATTTCTTTGTGACGGACGACTGACTTCCACGCAACGCGAAGAACTGTATCAGGAGGTTCGAACTGGCGTAAATCAGATGACTGACCTCATCGACTCTCTGCTGGAGTTTGCCCGGACAAGAGAGTCACTGAACCCGGCGTACGCCAGCATCCTCGATACCGTGCAGCGCGCCATGCAGGCCGTGCGTTTGCATCCGCGCCATCAGGGCACTCTGATCGAGGTACACAGCGATAGTCAGAGTTTGGCCTGGTTCGATTCCCGCAAACTTGAGCGCGCCCTATACAATCTCCTGCTCAACGCTTGCGAGGCCACGCCCAGCAGCGACGGCAGAGTCGAGGTCACGATCGATCAGACTGGCGCCTTCGTTGCGATTTCTATTTCAGACAACGGCCCCGGGATCGCAGAACCCATTCGTGAAAAGCTGTTTCATCCCTTCGTGAGCTTTGGCAAAGAGAATGGCACAGGACTCGGACTTACTGTCGTCCATAAGATCGTGCAGGATCACGGTGGCCAGGTTTGGGTGGAACGCACTTCGGATGCACAAACGGTTTTTACGATCACGATCCCAAGCGCCCCACAAAATTCTGGCGATGCCAGCAACGGGGAGTTCAGCGCTCGTCCTTTCTTGCCTGTGAACGGCGAGGGGGAGACGGAAAATTCAGTTCGACATTCGGACAGGTAGTGTCTCGTTTCCATTTTCTCGATTTCCCGACGTTCCGCGTGTCGCACAGGAGGATGTGTGAAGAACTTTGGAGTCCTCGCCCTTCGCGCAAGTGCAATAACCGCGCCTGTCTTGATGCTTTTGATCACTTCTTGCCTGGCGCAGGAAACCGCGCCCTCGACAGCATCGAAGCCGGTGGAAGCATCGCTGCGCGAACTCGATTCGCAAGTGCGCCAATTAAGTGCCGTAATTGAGCAGATGCGCGCTGAGAATGAGCAGTCGCGCGCGGAAATGCGCGAACTGCGCCAGGAATTGCAAGACACTCGCAAGTTTCTCGCACCGCTCGCGGTCTCGGCGCCTGTGAATCCTTCTTCGTCCGCGCAAGTGGAATCCACGCCTCATGCAGTGAATTCTGCCTCCACCCCTGACTCGGAATCCGCAAGCGACTCTGCCTCACAAACTACAGATCTGGGAAGCAGGGTTCAAAAGCTGGAAGAATCGACGCAGCTGTTGGGTTCAAAGATCAGCGAACAATATCAGACCAAAGTAGAAACCGCCGCCAAGTACCGCGCCCGGCTGTCCGGAATTGTGCTGATGAATGCCTTTCATAACGTGGGCGCATCGGACAACCTGGACCTTCCCGGCTACGCGCAGCCGGTTATGCCGGGTGACCCGCAGGCAAGCGTTGGCGCCACGCTGCGGCAAACTGAAATTGGTCTGGAACTTTTCGGACCAACGGTAGCAGGTGCAAAAAGTTCGGCCAGTGTGCAGTTTGATTTTGCCGGAGGATTCCCCGCAACCAACAACGGCGTCAACTTTGGCATTGCGCGCATGCAGACTGCCAGCGTTCGGCTCGATTGGAAAGACACGTCTGTAATCGCCGGCCAGGATTCGCTGTTCATCTCGCCGCTTTCTCCTACGTCGTTTGCATCGCTCGCGATTCCGGCTTTTGCCTACGCTGGAAATCTCTGGGGCTGGACGCCGCAGCTTCGCATCGAGCACCGCTTCGATCTTGAGAACCAGCAGACACTGACGCTGCAGGCCGGTGTTCTCGACAACCTGGATTGGGAACCTCCTTACAATTCTTTTTATCGCTCGGCCCAGTCTGGCGAATATTCCGGTCAGCCGGCCTATGCCGTGCGCACCGCGTGGTCCCGTCCTGTATTCGATCATCCCTTGAGCTTTGCTGCGGCAGGCTACTACGGGCGCCAGAACTGGTCATGGGGCCGTTTCGTCGACGCTTGGGCTGGCCTGGCGGATTGGCAGGTACCCATCGTTCGTCGACTGACTCTCTCTGGCGAATTCTATCGAGGACGTGGAGTCGGAGGCCTGGGAGCAGGCATTGGCCGCGCCGTTCTATTCGGCGGCAATCCTTATTACTCTACGACAAGCATTCACGGTCTGGATTCCGCTGGTGGATGGAGCCAGCTTAAATTTCAGCTTACGCCCAAGCTGGAATTGAATGGCGTTTTTGCTGAAGACAACGCATTTGCCAACGATATTCGCGGCTTTGCCGTGGACGCCAACAACTTCAGCACCATCCTCGGCCGTAACCACGGCACGCTCGAAAACCTGGTTTATCGGCCGCGGTCGGACTTGCTGCTTTCAGCTGAATTCAGACGTTTGCATACCTTTCCCGTCTATAGCAGCGCCAGTGCGACGAACCAGATCAATCTGGCGATGGGGATACTATTTTGAACATGCTTCGCCTCGTTCATCGCCGCGTGCCATTCTGCATTCTGTTACTACCGTGCGTTCTCGCAGCGCAGAATGCGGAACTCAAGGGTAAGGTGCAACTCACGCGGAACGGTCGCCACGTAGGCGATGCCTCGAAGGTTGTGGTCTGGCTCACTCCCTTGGGAGCCACTCCCGCGCCGCCGCCGCCCGTGCAGCAGGCATCTCAAGTCCCTCAATTGGTGCAGAAGGATAAGAGTTTCCATCCTTCGCTACTGGTGATCCCAGCGGGTGGTCAGGTTGAGTTCCCCAATCACGATCCTTTTTTTCACAATGTCTTCTCTTTATTCGACGGAAAACGGTTCGACCTTGGACTTTACGAAGGGGGCTCGACCCAGTTCGTTAAATTCGACAAGCCGGGCATTTCTTTTATCTTCTGCAATATTCACCCCCAGATGAGCGCCGTGGTGATTGCCTTGAATACCCCGTATTACGCGGTTTCCAACACGCGTGGCGAGATCAGCCTGAGCGGCGTTACACCCGGCCGCTACCAGATGCATGTTTTCCATCCTTCGGTTTCAGCAGAGGCCCTGCAAGCCGTAGAACGGGAAATTACGGTGACTTCGGGCGATACGTTTATGGGAGCCTTTAGCTTGTCCGAATCCAGCTTAGAGATCGCGCACAAGAACAAGTATGGTCGCGATTATGATCCTCCCGATCCCGACAGCCCCGCCTATGCCCGACCGTAGTCCTCTCGCGAAATCGATCCGACGATCAGAGAAACTTCAGTAGCGCTTCGGTCGTCTCTTTTGGCCGCTCCTCCATCACCCAGTGCCCGGTATCCTTGAGCACAACCACTGTGGCATCGGTGGCCACTCGCTTTGCTTGTTGCCCCAACGCTATTCCCAGCGACTTATCGCCGCCGATGGTTAGCAGCGGCATGGTCAGCTTGGTCTGCGCAAGTTCAGCGAAGTCTTTGGCGGCTTCTTGAAAGGAAACGAAGTAAGCCCATCCCGCATGCATGCGGCCCGGCCGCGCGTAGGCCGCCACGTAAGCCTTCCGATCCGCCTCTGGAATCGAATGATTCTTGTCGGCTGCGAAGTCATTCCAGAAATAGTCGAAATAGATACGCTCGCGACCTTGCACCAAAGCTTCGGGGGTTGGCCCGTTGAAGCGGAAGTGCCAAATGTCGGGGTTGTTATAAATCGCCTCCCATCCCTCCACACCCGGAAGGAAAGCATCCATCAGGACAAGCTTCGTCACCTCCGTCGGAAACTGCGCGGCATAGGCATAGGCGACCATGAGGCCGATGTCGTGTCCCACGACCTCCGCTTTCTGCACGCCTAGCGACTTGGCCAGCTTATGAATGCGGATGGCGGCACTCTTCATATCCAGACCATCAGCGGGAATGTCCGAGTCTCCGATGCCGGGCAAATCCGGTGCAACGACGGTGAACCGGTCGGCGAGCAGCGGAATGATCGGCCTCCACATCCGCGAGGTCTCCGCATATCCATGCAAGAGTATCAGCGGTGTACCGTGGCCTGCGGTCAGGCAATGCACTTTGACGCCATCGATTTCCACGGATCGTGACGCGATCGTTTTGTCCGAAGTCTCTCCGAACGCCTTCGAAGAGAGTGAGCTGAAAAGAAAGAGCGGGCCGAACACGCAGAGGCCCACGAATAAGAAATTCAACGCACGTCTCATTGAGGAGTTCCTCCAGACGGGAGCTACGCGAAGGGCTCGCGTAGCTCTCCGAGTCAACCGATTTCGCGACAGCATTGCAGTATTTGGTCAACCAAAGATACGCCCCGCGCGGACGATCTGCTTGGGACATTCCCGCTACGCCGATTCACCGATGCTTGATGAACCCACCGGTTTGCAGTTCAGCCATTGCCTGGCGTAGCTGTTCCTGCGTGTTCATAACGATCGGTCCGTACCACGCCACCGGCTCTTCGATCGGCTTACCAGATACCAGCAGGAAGCGGATGCCCTCATCGCCCGCTTGAACGCTAATCTCGTCTCCCCGATCAAAAAGCACCAGCGAGTGATTCCCCGCTTCGTACACGGGCGGTGCATCCGGTTTCTCGACTCGTTCCGTCAGAACCGCGCGAGGATCCGAGGAGTCGCGGAACGTTCCCGAGCCGGCGAACACGTAAGCAAAGGCGTTCCGTGTAGTTTCGATCTTGAGCCGCTTTCGCCGGCCCGGAGCAACCGAAACGTCGAGGTAATTTGGATCGGCAGCAACTCCTTCCACCGGTCCCTTCTTACCCCAGAACTCCCCGCAGATGACCCGCACACGGGTGCCGTCATCGTCAGTGACTTCCGGAATCGCACTCGATGGAATGTCCTGATATCGCGGATCGGTCATCTTCAGCGCCGAAGGCAGATTCGCCCAGAGCTGGAAGCCGTGCATGCGGCCCTGCTGGTCTCCTTTCGGCATCTCCTGGTGCAGGATGCCGCTCCCCGCCGTCATCCATTGCACATCGCCAGCGGTCATCTTGCCATGGTTGCCGAGACTGTCGCCATGCTCCACCGAGCCGGCGAGCACATAAGTGATCGTCTCGATCCCTCTGTGCGGGTGCCAGGGAAATCCCGCCAAGTAGTCTTTCGGATTCTCGTTACGAAAATCGTCCAGCAGGAGAAAAGGATCGAACTCCTTCGTCTTGCCGAAACCGAAGGCGCGTTGCAGCTTGACGCCAGCGCCCTCGATCGTCGGCTTCGGTTGAATGATTTGTTTTACTGGTCTGAGTGACATAACTTTCCCTTCTCGCGACGCGCGACGTGTTCCAGACGGCGAGCGGCGAATTGTTTAGGCTTTCACAAATTGCACATCCAACGTGATGGTCACTTCGTCGCCCACGAGAATGCCCCCGGTCTCGAGCGTCGCATTCCAGGTCAGGCCGAAGTCTTTGCGGCTGATCTTGGTGGTCGCCGAGACCGCGACTCGGGTATTGCCCCAGGGGTCCTTCGCCGGCGGGGTTGGTCCCTCGACGGAAAATACGACCTTGCGCGTAACCCCGTGAATGGACAGATCGCCCTCGATCGCGAGTTCTCCATCCCTGACCACACTGATACGCGTGGACTTGAACGACAACGTCGGGAATTTCTCGACGTCGAGGAAGTCAGCACTCTTAAGGTGCGCATCTCGCTGGGCGTCGCGCGTTTCAATCGACGCCGCTTCGATCACAGCTTCGGCGCGGGACTTTGCCAGGTCGGTTTCGTCAAGAGTCAACGATCCGGAGACCTTGGCGAACTGGCCCTTTACGTTAGAAATCATCATGTGCTTGACCTTGAACTCGGCAACCGAGTGAGCTGGGTCGATGTTCCAGGTCGTCGTGGTGGTTTGCGGTGCAGCAAGTGTGGTCATGGTGTTTACCCCTTTCAGTTACTTAGATGCGTCACAACGATATTCGTTGCAACGAATATAGTGACCTAAGAATTAACTGATTTCGCTTCGCGCGTCGTGCAGCAGCTCAGCCAAAGCCCGAAGCCGCTCCCGCCCCAGATGACCCAATTGCTTGCGATGCCTTTCCTGAATCGGTTCGTCGAGGCGGGCGAGCACTTTCATACCCGCGGCAGTGATCCGCGCCATCACCATTCGCCGGTCCTCGGTTTCCCGGCACCGCGAGATCAGGCCGCGCTTCTCCAGTCGGTCGAGCAGGCGGGTAATGTCCGGATCGCGCGTAATCATGCGGCTCGCAATCTCCCCGCAAGGCAGGCCCTCCGGAGAACCCCTCAGGATTCTGAGTACGTTGTACTGTGTCGAGGAAAGGTCCTCGGTCTTGAGAACCCTGACGAGCCCCCGGGACAGCATGTCCGTCGTACGTATCAGCTCCAAAAACAACGCCTCCTCCGGGCAGGCAAGCGGCGTGTTTTTCTTTTCTGCCTCGACCTTTTTCATGTCTAAGGCCAATATTATCCGTTATAACGACTATTGTCAAGACGAACGTTGGACTGACTATCGACAACGTCCTTTACCTCCGCTCCAGCAGCCCTTTGTGTGAAGAGGCGACGAACTCGCTCACTAAAGCGGCGATCTCATCGGCGGCAGTATCCAACGCGAAATGACCGCCGTCGACAATGTGGACTTCAGCGTTCGGGACGTCCTTGCGGTAACGTTCCGGCTCGCCAGAATCGAATGAGGCTTCATACTTACCCCAGATCACCAGCAGGCGCGGTTGCTTCTCGCGCATCCATGCTTGCCATTTCGGGTAGGCGTCCACATTGGTGCGATAGTCATAAAACAGGTCGCTCTGAATCTCCGCCTGGCCTGGCTGGTTGAGAAAATAAAATTCATCGGTCCATAGATCGGGATCGTAGCGTTCCACGTTGGGATCGTTTCCCACGTGGCGAGTACGTGTTGTCGCCAGCGACAGCAGATTGGTGCGAAGTGCATTTTCATTAGGGGTGCGATCGACCCAGAAGGCCCGCCGTGTTGCCCAGTTCGCACCCAGGCCTTCGTTATGTGCCACGGCATCCTGGACGATCAGAGCTTCTGCGCGTTCCGGGTGCGCCAGGACCATGCGAAAACCTACGGGGCCACCATAGTTCTGCATGTAAAGCGTGTAGCGCCCGAGTCCCAACGCTTCGGTGAAATGATTCATCATGTCGGCATAGTGATCGAACGTGTACGCGAATTTTTTCGGGTCCGGCCAGTCGCTGTGTCCGAAGCCTGGGTAATCGGGCGCGACCAGGTGATAGCGATCGGAAAGCCGGGCGAAGAGCGGCTCGAACATTCGCGACGAGGAGGGCAGCCCGTGGAGCAGAAGAAGGGTTGGAGCGTCCTTCGGGCCGGCTTCCCGATAAAAAATTGAGAGTCCGTCAATTTTCACTGTGCGATAAAAGACGGGTTGCGACATGGGGATCCCGATCCTTTCCTGGGCTTCAAGATGGTTGCCGGCAAAGCCGATTAAGAGGAGAAGAACCGTGTTCCTTGTGAGTGTTTTGAGGTCCAGGGCTTCTGCTTCAGTTTCATGACTGCCACGCTCAGGCCCCCGGATAAGAATCATCCGCGCATCTTTATGACGATGTGCCATGTTTAGACCAATCGAACGTTGCGTTCCTGATGACCGCATCCAGGCGGCCAAAGAACACCTGTTTCGCTCCCATGGAAACACCTCCAATTAAATATTGACGAACTGGCGAGTTATGGCCTGGATGGCACTGGCGATTTCACATCGTCAGCACGACGCGGAACTCAGCTTTGCCGCTCAGCATGCGTGCATAAGCCTCGGCCGCTTTATCGAGGGGATAGGTTTCAGTCATGGGACGCACTCCGCTCAGTTCGGCAAAACGCAGTGTGTCCTCGGAGTCGGCCGGCGTTCCCGAGGCCCAGCCTTGAATCGTTCGGCTTCCATTGATGAGTTGCAGCGGCGTAACTTCAATGGGATCTAATGCGGCGCCGACCACCATTAGCTCGCCGTTCGGCCCCAGACCGTCGATCAGTTCGGACATCGCTTTCGAGTTGGGGGCTGTCGCTAGAATTACCCGCGCTCCGCCCAACTTCTGCAACTCTTCGGCTGCGTTCGTCGACTTGCTGTCGATGTACACGCTCGCTCCGAGTTTCTTTGCGAGAGGCGCATCTTCGGGCCCGCGTCCGACAGCCACTACCTTGTAACCGAACTTGTTTGCGAACTGAATTCCAAGGTGACCCAGACCCCCGATACCCTGCACCGCAACCAGGTCGCCGGGCATTGCGCCACCGTGGCGTAGCGCGTTGTATGTGGTAATGCCGGCACAGAGCAGCGGTGCCGCGTCAACATCACTCAGAGTCTCGGGGATCGGCACCAGCGCCTCCACCGGAGCCACCATGTATTGCTGGTACCCGCCGTCATAGCTGATGCCACAAACTTTCAGGTTGCGGCAGTTGCGAAAATCTCCGCGCCGGCATTCTCGACAGGTGTTGTCCTGGCCGCCGTGCCAGCCGACACCGACACGCTGTCCTTCCTTCCACGCGGAGACCCCTTCACCCACTTCATCAATGATGCCCGCCACTTCATGACCTGGAACGCGGGGATACTGAATTCCGGGCCACAAGCCGTCTTTCGTGAGCACGTCGCTGTGGCAAACCCCACAGGCCTGCACCTTGATTCGCACATGTCCTGCATCGGGAGTAGGAATCTCGCGCTCGACGATCTCGAAATCTGCTCCGGGCTTGGAGACTTGCGCCGCCTTCATCTGCGTCATCTTCATTGGCACTACTCGGCTTGTCGCCATAAATCCTCCATGAATTTTCTATCGTGGTGTTGGTAATTCTCCTGCGGGCTCAGAAACTCAGATGCGCATTCCATTCCTAAGGGCGCATTTCCTTTCGATACGCTTACCTTGAGGGGCAGTTGCCGCCTCAGTCGGCAGCCGGAGACCCCAGCTCGAAAATGGCTCCCAACTCGACCGGGGCCCCCGAGCGGACTTAGTTCGCTTATCATCTTCGTCATCGGTGTTGGGGCAAGCGAGACTCTAGCGGGGGGGCAAGTCAAGATCGAGAAGAAGCGGAAACCCTGATCGTTAACCGTAGCGTAAGCCGTAGTGCGCCAAAACCAGCAATTCCGCAAATTGTTGATAAGGTTGGCGTCCCCGACGGGATTTGAACCCGTGTTACCGCCGTGAAAGGGCCTTTTAAGCGTATTCGGCAAACCCGCTGTTTACGCGGGTTTCAGCGTCTAATCGGTTTTCCATCAGCCATTTGCCACGGAAATCGCGAGCGAATTATGGGGTAGCAAAGTACGCACCGTACAAGGAAATACAGGCTACTACGTTACCGTGGCGTTACCGAATATCTGTCTTCTTCCCTGGGCCTTCACACCGGTGCAGAATTGTCTTAGACTTTCGTCGGAACACTTTTGAAGGGGACGTTTTCTGCAATGGTTGATGATCCGCAAAACCTCGCGTTGCTAGCTCTCCTCGGTAGCCCTTCGAGCCCGATAGCTCCTCAATCGGTTCTGATTGATCGCCGCGTATACAAGGACGCAGCCCTCAATCTTGATGGCTACACGTTCTCGAACTGCGTATTCATAAATTGCAGCCTGTCAACATGGACGGGTGATTTCCGAATTAAGGATTGTCACCTGCAGAACGTGACAGTTTATTTCAACGGAAACGCTCTGCGTGCGATCAGGATTTCCTCCTGTCTGATTGGCAATTGGCAACATCTTAACGAAGGATTGCGTGCAAGGATCGAACCTGATGGTGGCGTCACCGTGGAATGAATTTAGACTTCTTGAAAACGGTCACCGCGAAGGTCGAGGGCAGAACAGCTGTGGTCATCGCTGGTCTGGCGTTCTGCGGGTTCTGCATCTGGATATTCGCAACCCACCCACTCGGTATTGTCTCGACAGTTTTCCTCGCAGCGGCGTTCGCTTTAGCTTGCGTAATTGTACTCATCCCCCTTCTTGGTAAACCTCAGCCTTCTGAGCCAACACCCAAATTCCTGATTCAACAGGTTGGGAACCAGACGTTCTACACCGGTGGGCACCACTCTACGGATGAATTGATAAACCTTTTGCGCGAGGCTCGCAGCATACAACCTTTGCCTCCTCCTTCTGCATTGGTCTTCGGTTCACCGAAGGACAGCTCCCAATATAAGTCGTTATCCCCCGCCGAGGCGGAAGAGTTACAGCAAAAGGATGAGATGGGAGTTAGAGAGTTGCTGCGGTCTGAAATTGAACGGATGCGAGCAACAATATGTTCCGCTCAGCTCTCGGGTGGGCCGGCGCAGGACACGAGCACGCTAGTGATAGAAAGCTCGAAACCACTGCGAGATTTGGGCGATGCTGCCCCCCAGGCCCCCCCTCAGGCCACTATAAAAGATCTTTCCCCTGGCACAGGCAGCAAGACTGGAGAAAGCACCTGAATTCGCTCTGCCAATTCCATGGGCCCGTCGCCTCTAAGGCGACCTCATGTTACCGTAGCGTTACCGGGCTAAAAGGCCAAGAGAGCCAAACCGCGCAACCCTCCTATTTTGTTGGCGTCCCCGACGGGATTTGAACCCGTGTTACCGCCGTGAAAGGGCGATGTCCTAGGCCAGGCTAGACGACGGGGACGGATGGAAGGCGGGTCGTTTGACGCCGACCTTTGATCGTAACAAGCCGTTCTGGGTGTGTCAAAGCTGGTCGGGCGGCTGCTAGTATCCGATAGTTTTTGAAACACACCGAGACGATTGAACTCAATAACAACCTCTTGCGCACAGACCCGTTTTCCGTTCCTCACCTGGAGTCACGCTCGCGGCGCTCTATTTCGAAGAACCCTTCAGACAATTTAGAATTGTGACGAGCGCCGGTAAGCGCTACTTCTAGCCGCTCGGAGTTCATGTGTCCGATCCAGTTTATCTGAGCCTCTGGTTTTGCGATTTTTCTGGACCGGAGATGTTGCCTCACGCTTTCACCGTGCTGCAGCAGTTCCCTTTTTCGGCACAGCATCCAGGAATCGGCTATTTCGCTGTGCATCCCGTGTCATGGACCGAGGCCACGGTACTAGAGCGCCGATTCCCTTCGGGAATCGATGCAGGACAGGCCACGCTGATCGCCGCGGAATTGATCCATGACGACTACGCCTACGTGTTTGAAGCCTACTGGGATTTATGGACGCCGGACTTGTCGAGCGGGAACTGGGTGCTCGCGCCCGCGGCAGTCGAGTTCATCGTTCAAGGCGAAGAGTTTGATGAAGGTGCTTATCAGCAGACGGGACACCTCCAGATTGATCTTGGTTTGGATTCGTACTTTCTGCAACCGGAGACCGAGCTTAGCGACCAGACACGCGCCAAGATTCGCGACAACGTGGCCAAGCTCGTGGAGTTCTCAGTCAACGTGGAGAAAAATAGCGGGGCGAGCTCGCGTCTCCTCTGGTCGGAGTCGGAAGAAAGTCTGGCGCAGAAGCTGATTGCACGTCTGCAAAGGGTGCAATAAAGAAGCAGAGCCAGCGACCGGGCGAGGGCCGCATGGCTCTGTGTTCTTCTCAGGCGACTCTATTTCGTTCGTCCCCCTTCAACCTTCAGCTTGTCCGACGCGCCTGCCTGCGCCGCAGCCAGCCGCGCCGTCAGCACGCGGAACGGTGAACAGGATACGTAATCCATTCCAACCTTATGGCAGAACTCCACTGACGAAGGCTCGCCGCCATGCTCGCCGCAGATCCCGATCTCCAGCTTGGGCCGCGTCTTGCGCCCGCGTTCGATCCCGATCTTCACCAGCTCTCCGACGCCAACCTGGTCAATCGCAGCAAACGGATCCTGTTTCAAAATGCCCTCCGCCAGATACGCTGTCAGGATCTTGCCTACGTCGTCGCGGGAGAAACCGAAGGTGGTCTGGGTCAGGTCGTTCGTTCCAAAGGAAAAGAACTCCGCCTCCTTGGCGATCTCATCGGCAACCAGGCAAGCGCGTGGCAACTCGATCATGGTGCCGACCAGGTAATGCACGTGCTTCCCCTTTTCCTTGAACACTTCTTCCGCCACGCGCCGGACAATCGCTCCCTGGTTCTCCATCTCTTTCACGGTCGCGATCAGCGGGATCATCACCTCGGCGTGGGTCTTGATTCCTTCCTTCTCGACGGCAACGGCCGCTTCAAAGATGGCGCGCGCCTGCATCTCGGTAATCTCCGGATAAGTGATTCCCAGGCGGCATCCGCGCAGCCCCAGCATCGGATTGAACTCATGCAATTCCTCAACCCGCGCCAGCAGTTCGGGAAGAACCTTCTTAAGATCGCCGGCTCCTTTCGCACCGTAATCGCTGTACTCATCCACCAAAGCTTTCTTGTGCTTCGTGTCGGCACTGGGAAGGCTGGCGATGTCCACCATAAGTTTCTCTCGCTTCGGCAAGAATTCGTGCAATGGCGGATCAAGCAGGCGGATCGTAACCGGCAACCCGTCCATCGCTTTCAGCAGTCCAATAAAGTCGGCACGCTGCATCGGTAGCAGCTTCTTTAGCGCTACGCGGCGATCTTTCTCGTTGCTTGCCAGGATCATGGCGCGCATATGGAAAATGCGATCCGGAGCGAAGAACATATGCTCGGTGCGGCACAGGCCGATGCCCTGGGCGCCAAACGCCCGCGCTTGAATCGCATCCCGCGGAATGTCCGCATTCGCCCGCACCCCGATTTTGCGGTACGACTCCGCCCAGCTCAGCAGCGTCTGCAGATCCGCGTCTTCGGCCGACGGCTCCAGCGTGTTCAGCTTGCCTTTGATTACGCGTCCGGTCGTGCCATCGAGTGAAAGCCAGTCTCCCTCTTTGAAGACCTGCCCCTTGGCACGCATTTCCTTGGCGCGTTCATCGACCAGAACATCGCCCGCGCCAGCGACGCAGCACTTTCCCATGCCGCGGGTGACCACAGCCGCGTGGCTGGTCATGCCGCCGCGCGAAGTCAAAATGCCGGCAGCTACCTCCATTCCCTGAATATCTTCAGGAGTGGTTTCCGCGCGCACCAGAATCACAGGATGTTTCGTAGCCCCGTGTCCAGCCTTCTTCACCGCTTCTTCAGCCGTAAACACAATTTGCCCAACCGCCGCACCCGGCGATGCCGGCAGGCCGGTCGCCAGTACCTCGACCTTCGTGCTCTTCTCGTCTAACCGCGGCACAAGAAAGTCATAGAGTTGATTCGGCTCCACCCGGAAAATCGCTTCCTCCTTCGTGATCAACCCTTCGTCTACCATCTGGATCGCCACTCGCACTGCGGCCAGCCCGGTGCGCTTACCATTGCGCGTTTGCAGCATGTAAAGCTTGCCGTCCTGAATTGTGAATTCGAAATCCTGCATGTCGCGGTAGTGCTTCTCCAGTCGCGTGGTAATTTCGCGAAGCTGGTTGTAGACGTCCGGCATGATCTTCTGCAGTTCAAGGATTGGAACCGGGGTGCGGACTCCAGAGACCACGTCCTCGCCCTGCGCGTTCATCAGAAATTCGCCGTAGAATTCCTTCGCGCCGGTCGCTGGATTACGTGTGAAACCCACGCCCGTTCCGCTCGTATCACCAAGGTTGCCGTACACCATGGCTTGAACGTTGACAGCGGTTCCGAGCATGTCATCGATGTTGTTGATGCGACGGTAGTGCTTGGCCCGCTCATTCTGCCAGGAGCGGAACACGGCGTCTCGCGCCATCACCAGTTGCTCACGAGGATCCTGCGGAAAGTCACGCTTGGCATGCTTCTTGACGACCTTCTTGTATTCCTCGATGACTTCCTTCAGCGCTTTCGCATCCAGATCGGTATCAAGCTTCGTCTTTTTATGTTTCTTCTTGGCGTCAAAGACTTCGTCGAACGCAGACTTCGGAATCTCGAGCACGACGTTGCCAAACATCTGAATCAGCCGACGGTAGGAATCCGCCGCGAAGCGAGGATTGTTGCTGCGCTTGGCCAGAGCCTCAACGCTTTTGTCGTTTAATCCGAGGTTGAGAATCGTATCCATCATGCCGGGCATGGAGAATTTCGCACCTGAGCGCACGCTGACCAGCAACGGATTCTCGCCCACGCCCAGCTTCTGTCCCTGCAAAGCTTCCAGCTTGGCCAGCGCCTCATCCATCTGCCGGTTGACTTCCTTCGATACACCGCCCGTCCGCATGTACTCGCGACAGGCCTCGGTCTGAATCGTAAATCCCGGCGGAACCGGCAGACCGGCGTTCGTCATCTCGGCCAAGCCGGCGCCCTTGCCGCCTAGGTCGTCTTTCATTTTGCCGTTGCCTTCGGCCTTACCGCCGCCGAAAAAGTAGACGTATTTGGTTGAGCTGCTTTTCGTTTCATCAACTTCGGTTTCAGGAAGGGTCAACGTCGCCATGTCTATTAGTCCTTTGCTTCGGGATTTTCGTATCGTGATTCCGGTTTTACATATTTTGACTTTGGGTGGCACAGCGCTTCAGCGCTGCGACACCTGCTCAACAAAAGCCTGGGCTTCAGCCCCGAGGTATTCTGCCCTATGCTTTTCCTTCTGCTACGATTTCGGAAAAGTCGGCGATGGTTGAGAACTCCTTCAACAGAGTCCGAAGCAAAGCCAGCCGGTTCGCTCGGACTCTTTCATCTTCCACCATGACCATGACCTTGTCGAAAAATCTGTCGACTGGTTCCCTGGCCGTCGATAACAGAAGCAGTGCATCTAGATATTCTTTCTTGCTCCGGTGTTCTTCGACCTTCGAACCTGTCTTGTCCATATAGGCCATAAGACTTTTTTCTTCGTCCGCACTCTCCGGCAGATAATCAAATTTGGCGGCGGCCTCAATATTCTTTTCTGCGGCCTGTCTCAGGATGTTTCGCATGCGCTTGCAAGCGGCGCCAATCGCCATAAATTCAGGCATGTGCATCACCTGCTTCACTGCCTCGGCCCTTGCTACCGCATCCACTACGTCGTCGGAATCCGCCGCGAGAACCGCCTTGACTACATCATAGGCATACCCACGCACATCCTTTAAGTAAAACTCAAGGCGCTCGTAGAAAAACGCAGTTACTGACTCGAGGAACTGCGCATTGTCGACAAATTTCTTCTCTGCTTCCGATCCTCTATATCCGGCGCGCGCATCGCGCATCAAATCTGACAACCGGAACGGCAACTTCTTCTCCGCAATCACCTTCACGATTCCGTTCGCTTGCCGCCGTAGCGCAAACGGATCCTTCGAGCCGCTGGGCACCAATCCTAGCGAGAACATGCCCGCGATCGTGTCCGCCTTGTCGCCAATGGAAAGCACCGCGCTCTCAATCGAGCGTGGCACGGCATCCTCGGTCGACTCCGGCTTGTAGTGATCGTAAATCGTATCGGCAATGGCGAGCCGCGTCGCTTCCGGCAAGCTGGAATCAAGTTCCTGCACCCGCGCATACAGTCCACCGACGATGCCCTGCAGTTCGGTAAATTCCTTTACCAGTTCGGTGGTTAAATCCGTCTTCGCGAGGCAAACCGCTTTGTGAATCACTCCGGGGCGCACCGCGATCCCGCTGCTCTTGAGAATCTCGCTCAGCCAACTGCACAGGCGCTGCACGCGCTGCGTTTTTTCGTAGTAGCTGCCGAGGTCTTTCTGGAAAGTAACGCTCTTCAGCGAATCAAGGCGCTCGAGTAGCGATCGTTTCTGATCCGTCTCCCAGAAAAACCGCGCGTCGTTGAAGCGGGCGCGGAGTACTCGCTCGTTGCCGTGCTGGATAAGGCCTTGCGGGTCTCCGTCGGTGTTTAGCACCGCAAGAAAATGGGGCAACAACTTGCCGTTCGCATCTTCCAGTGCGAAATATTTTTGATGGTCGCGCATCACCGTGACCAATACTTCTTCCGGCAAGGCCAGGAACTGCGGATCGAATCCGCCGAGAATGACGGACGGAAATTCCGTCAGGTTCACCACGCTGTCGAGCAACGACTTGTCTTCCCGCCAGCGCGCCCCGGGAATTGTGCGCGTCGCCGCATCCAGAGCCTTGCGAATCTGTTGCTCGCGTTCACCGCGCCCTAGAACTTTCGCGGTGCGCAGCACATCGACATACGCAGAACCTGCCTGCGCAATTGTTATGTCTTGACCGGAGAGAACCCGGTGTCCGCGCGAAGAATTTCCCGCCTGGATTCCGTCGAACTCCAGCGGAATCGTATCGCCATCGAGCATCGCCACCAGCCAGCGTACCGGACGCACAAAGCGTTCGCTCGGCTTGCGCCAGTACATATTCTTCGGCCAGTAGATTGAGGAAAGTTCTTTGGGAAGATTCTCCGCCAGAATCTCGGGGGCGCTCCGACCTTTATTCGTCACCTTCGCGGCGAGATATTCGCCCTTCGCCGTGCTGATCTTTTCCAGCCGCGAGACATCCACTCCAGCTTTTCTGGCAAAGGCGTGCGCCGCCGGCGTCGGCTCACCATTCTTATACGCAACATTCACCGAGGGTCCGGTGATTTGCTCCGTCGCGTCCGGCTGCGAAGTGGGGATTCCGGAAATCATCACCGCCAGGCGCCGCGGCGTGTCAAAGGAAGTAATCTCACCGGCGGCCAGTCGTTCCCGGCTCAACAGCGCGCTCACGCGCTCGCGCAATTCTTGCGAGGCCGCGTCAATCATCCGCGCGGGAATCTCTTCGCACCCGATCTCCAGCAGAAAGTCTGGCATGGCTCGAAACTTACAAGCTTCTCAAATCCGAACCGCTCTCGATGTGATGCTCGTCACACCCGCCTGTGCAAAATCGCTGCAAACATCGGATGTCGGCCACAGCTTACAAACTTACGGGCGACAGCTTTTCCTTCCGAGTCGTTCGCCGCTGCGCAGGTTCAGGCTCGTCGGACTTCTCCGGCGCGGCAGCTTCGCTTTTTTGCTGATCGACCCAAGCCTTCGCGATGCCCACCGCCAATGCCCGCACGCGTGCAATCACACCCACGCGCTCCGTCACCGATATTGCGCCCCGCGCATCGAGGATGTTGAACAAATGCGAACACTTCAAACAGAGATCGTAAGCAGCGAGGAGCGGAAATCGGTCCTTGGACGGCGCTGAAGGTGTTGGTTTCCCATCCAGCTTCGATTCCACGAGCGCGAGCTTCTGTGTCTCGCTGGGCATATACATTTCCCGGTAGGCCTCAACCAACGCCTTGCACTCCGCCTCGTAAAGCTCGAAATGCTTCCAAGCCTTATCCACGTCCGCAGCCTCGAAGTTGTAGACCGAGAACTGCAGCTCATCGGCCAGCCGCACGTCGCCGTACTTCACTTCCTGCCCTGTCGTTTTTCCGTCAATCGATGGATCGCGCGCCCATACGATGTCATAGATCGAATCCACATCCTGCAGAAACGCGCAGATGCGCTCCAACCCGTACGTCAGCTCGGCAGAAATTGGAAACAGATCTAGCCCGCCGCACTGCTGGAAGTAAGTGAACTGCGTGATCTCCAGCCCATCTAGCATCACCTGCCAGCCCACGCCCCACGCACTCAGCGTCGGAGCCTCCCAGTTATCTTCTTCAAACTTGATATCGTGCTGGCGCAAGTCGATCCCAATCGCGCCCAGCGATTCCAAATACAACTCCTGCACATTCTCCGGCGGAGGCTTCAGGATCACCTGCAACTGCATGTGCTTGAACAGCCGGTTGGGATTCTCCCCATACCGCCCGTCCGCCGGACGCCGCGAAGGCTGCACGTACGCCACCTTATATGGCTTCGGACCCAACACTCGCAGAAACGTCTCCGGCGCCATCGTCCCCGCGCCCACCTCCACGTCATACGGCTGCTGCAGCACACACCCGCGCTCCGCCCAAAACGCCTGCAGGCGCAGGATGAGTTCCTGAAACGTTAGCGGATTGGGCTTGGCTGGATTCACAGTCTGTTCAGGAATCGAAAGATAATCATTGATTGTAACGGAAGCGGCGGGAACCGTCAGCCAGCCGCTAGAACCCGCCCTTCTCCAGCATCCCCGCGGTCACCAGCTTCTTTTCAATATGTCGTTGCAAAATCTGGATCAGCAACTTCCGCAGGTCGGCTCCTAGCGCCTTGGGCCACGGCACCTCTGCGAAGCTCTCCACAGGAGCGCGGAACATCTGCGCCGCCAGCACACGAGACTCACTCGAAATCTCCGACGACGCCAATCGTTTATCCTCCGGACACATCAATCCATCGGCCAGGGCATGAAAATAAGCCCGGCTCCCGTTCAAGCTGCGGCCGCAAAGAGTGCACTCCGTCAACTCCGGCAGAAATCCAACCAGCCGTGTCAGCCACAATTCAAAATATGTAATCGGCATCCATACGTCTGACCCTTTCAGAGCATGCAGCACCGAAAGCGTTAAGCGAAATACGGCGTCATTCGCCTCACGCTCGGGCAGCAGTTCATCCAGCAACTCAGCCACGTGCGCCAGCGCCGCCGCCCGCGCGTAAGTGACTTCCGTCGCCATGGGAGACTCCAACACTTCGCAGGCATCCAGACGTACCAACTCCTGCCGCTCGCGGACGTCGTAAAACGCGCGAACGTAAGTCATCGGCTCCAGCGCTCCACCAAAACGCCGCTTCGACTTCTTCGCCGACCGCGCCACGCCGCGCACTTTTCCCTCCGCACGCGTAAACAGCGTGACCAGCAAATCCGCCTCGCGCAGCGGATAGGTGCGCAGAACGATCGCCTCAGACTCTATCAGCGCCATGGAAGCTCAGCCGGTGGACGGTTGATTGTAAATGTATCGAAAAACAGGTGGAAAGATTAGAAACGCCGTCTTGTGCAATCTCAGGTAGCTCCTGCAAAACGCTACGCCCGCTGCAAAACGCAGTGGCCCAAACGGCCACTCCCTTTCGGTTTCCAGCCCGTAAGTCCAAGCCCTGCAACAACTCAAGCTGCCCCTCTCATTTGCCCCTTGCGTGCACTAATAAGGATGCAAACGGCGCGAACGAGGGGCCGCGCAATCAAGCGGTGGACTCGAACCCGAGAGGAGGGTTTATGTCAATCCTGTTTGTTCTGCTGATGTTCTTGCTGGTCATCAGCGTCAGATATTTCGTCGAGCCGCATTCGGAAGCTGTGCCGGAAACTGAAATCATGGCCAAACCGCAATCGCCACGGTTAAAGCGCGAATTCGGTTTCGAGATCCCGCAGGATTATGGCTTCCATCTCGGACACATGTGGGTTATGAAAGAAAGCTCCGACGACGCGCGAGTCGGCGTCGACCAGTTCGTCACCAACCTGCTGGGCAAGATCGATCACATCGATATTTGCGGAGCCAATCGCTGGGTACGTCAGGGACAGAAGCTGATCACGCTGCACAGCGGCAACACCAGCGTCGATCTGCTCTCGCCCGTGGAGGGCGTAGTCACGGCAATCAACAACGACGCGCTCGGGGATCCCAGCCTGGTCACGAATGATCCTTACGAGCACGGCTGGCTGGCCACCGTGAAGTCGCCCGACTTGGCCGTGAATCAGAGGAACCTGATTCAGGGCTCGATGGTGGCGCCCTGGATGCAGAACAACGTAACCCGGCTGAACGCGTTGATAACCGAATCCTCTCCAGCTTTGGCGCAGGACGGCGGATTGCCCGTCAGTGGTGTGCTTCCGCGGCTTAACCCTGAACTGCAGAAAAAAGTGGTGAAAGAGTTCTTGTTGTCCTAAGGGAACTCTGGCTGGTAAAGGAGAAGAGCCATGGCAAGCACCAGAGGAATTTTGGTCGACATCACGAAGTGCATCGGCTGCCGGAGTTGCGAGCAGGCCTGCAAACAGGTTCACGGATTTCCCAGCGACACCGAGTACAAGCTCTCGCCCACCGCGCTCACGGTTGTAGAAGATCACGGCGACCGCTTCGTGCGGAAGATGTGCATGCACTGCCAGGATCCGGCCTGCGCCTCGGCGTGCCTGGTGGGCGCACTCAAGAAGAGTGCTGCCGGGCCGGTCACTTATGACGGGTCGAAGTGCATCGGCTGCCGCTACTGCCTGGTAGCGTGTCCGTTCGGCGTGCCGCGCTACGAGTGGTCGAAGCTGGTGCCCTACGTCAAGAAGTGCGACATGTGCTCCGAGCGCCAGGCAAAGGGCCAACCGCCCGCCTGCGTGGAAGCTTGCCCGGTGCAGGCATCGATCTCCGGCACTCGCGAAGAGATTCTGGAAGAAGCGCAGCGCCGCATCCTCAACGACTCGAAATATGTGAAGCACATTTACGGCAGCGAGGAAGCCGGTGGAACGTCGGTGTTCTTCATCTCCGATGTGCCCTTCGAGAAACTCGGCTTCACCGCCGCGCCCAAGCAGGATCTTCCTCTGCTCACCGCCAGCGCTTTGGGCGACGGACCTACCGTGATCCTGGTCGGTGGCGCTTTGCTTTCCGGTTTGTACTGGATCACGCAACGCCGGGCTCTGGTCGCTTTAGCCGAAGCCCGCGAGAAATCTGTAAAGGAAGGGAGCTAGCCATGACTGCCAAAGGAATGACTACCCGAGAAACGACTGCCAAACGATTATTTCCAAAAATCAGTTTCTGGCGCACGGTAGTGGCGTTGATCTTCGCCGCTGGCATTTACTCGATGTATGCACGCTTCGCGCTCGGCTTTAAGGTGGCGACCAATCTTACCGACCCTCAGCCCTGGGGCTTATGGGTCGGGTTGGGCACACTGTGCGGCGTAGGGCTATCGGCTGGCGGTTTCGCCATCGCGGCATCGGTATATCTCTTGGGTCTCGATCGTTATCGCCCCATCCTCCGCATCGCGGTGCTCATCTCCTTCCTGGGATATTGCACGGTTTGCGTCGGCATGCTCTACGAGCTAGGCATTCCCTGGAGAATCTGGCATCCCATCTTCATGTGGAACCGGCACTCCGTGCTGTTCGAAGTGTCCTGGTGCGTGATGCTCTACACCACGGTGCTGGCGCTCGAATTCTCGCCAGCCCTGATCGAAAAGCTTCCCTGGGCGAAGCCGCGCGAACTCTATCTGCGCTGGCATCACAGCATCCTGATCGCGCTGGTGCTGGCGGGCACGCTGCTCTCCTCCATGCATCAGTCATTCCTCGGCGGACTCTACCTCATCACCAAAGGCCGTCTCGATCCGCTCTGGTACACACCGTACCTCACCACCATGTTCTATCTCTCAGCCATCCCCGCCGGACTGGCCGTCACCATCATGGCGATCTACCTGTGCGTGCGCTCGCTCAACGTGCGGGTTGATATGAGCATCCTGAGCGATGTGAGCAAAGTGATTGGCCCGCTGCTGGCCATGTGGGGCGTCTTCCGCTTCGTCGACCTCATCAGCCGCGACGCCACTCCCTATCTATGGATGTGGCGCGAAGAGACGGGTTTGTTCTGGCTCGAGATCGCTTTGCTGGTAGTCATCCCGCTCATCCTGCTGAATCGGCCAAGGGTGCGCGAGAACCCGCAATACCTATACGGAACCTGCGCCGTAGTCGTGATGGGATTCGTCACTAATCGCCTGAACGTCTCCGTCACGGCCCTGCAGGCAAGTTCCGGCGTTTACTATGTGCCCAAGTGGACGGAATTCGCGGCCACGTTTGCGACGATCGCCGCTGCCGTGGTGGCCTTCCACTACGCTATCGTCTACCTGGACATTTTGCCCAAGAACCCTCCACCCCAAAAGTGGATGGCTTCCAACGTTCCCGCAAGAGCCTGAAGTACGGCCCTGCGGCGAGAAAGCCCCGGGAGAACCAGCCCGGGGTTTTCGTTTTGGGGTTCGGTTGTTAGTTCATGTCTCTATATCTTTGGGGCGGCCCGAAGTGTGATCTCGTTGTTGAAGAGGGTATCCCCCTACCCCCCATGGGGTCTATTGAAATCATCGCTTTAGCGGAAAAATCCTTGCAAAATACGTCGTCTAAAAGACTTAACATTCAAAATCTTCGAAACAAAGGAGTTAGCTTGTCTCGCAGCGAGGCGAGATCGCTGTCGGGACCGCCGCTCGTCAGAATGATCCACCGTTGGAGCTGCGGAGGGCAAGGTTAGATGTCACAGGTTCGTGTCGAGTGAAGAGTGAAGATCGTTGGGGGCTGGCTCACCTTTCCACCGCTTATGGCATCGGCTGCCCCACCTTTCGCGGTTTTCGAAAGGTAGGGCAGCCTCGGTCGTGACGGTCATCGCAATAAGAAATCAGGGGTGGGCCAGCCCCCGCCTCGCTTACCCGACGGGCGGAACATACGGAAAGGTCTTCGATGGCTTCGAGGTTACCGATCCCTTGTCGAGCCCGAGGCGGATCGGAGTGTTCGCCGCAATCGAAAACATGACATCGGGTGCGTTGTCGGTAAGGGAGCGGCCATTCCACCCGCCGAAGCCGTACAGGGCCGGCGTACCAACCTTGTAAGGAAGAATATTGGGCAAGAAGCGGTGCGCGATCATCTCCGCATAGCCCCGAGGGTCGTCCGCCGTTCCATACGCGGCAACCACGCTCGCGATGGACTTGGTGATCGTCTCGCCATAGATCGCAAAGTCGTCGGCCGGACGTCCACCATCAAGACGATTACCCAGGTCTTCGTTGAACTGAGTGAAGAGAGGATGGATCATCGGATGACCGGCGCGGTTAATCGAGCGCCATCCTCCCGCATCCGTAGCCAACGAGGCCACTGCCCACACGCCGATCTGACGGTTGTCGCTAGCGCCGAGCAACTCCTTATCGGGCACCTCCAGCACAATGGAATACAATGTGCCGCCCGCAAAGAGATTCGTTGCCTTACTCGGATCCCAGCCCGCCAGGTTCACCGTGGTGCCGTCCTGGAATGCGTGACCCACGGCATGCAGCACGGTTGGCTCAATCCAGAACGGATCCCCAGCCGGGCCTGCCCACACGCGAACACCGGAAGGGCCAGTAACGGTTTCCTCTGTCGTCCCTTTCGCGAGCACCGTCCCGGCTGCGTGCGGGTCGACAGCTTCTGCTCCCCGAATCGACCGCACGGTATAGCGCTGCTTCCCCTGCGCGTCGCGCTCATCAAAGGTCAGGCGGTAGGTAAGCTCTTCGATCGCGTCACCGTTGAGATCCACCTTGAATTCGTACATGCCTTCCGGATGGTAGCCGGGAATTTTGGGTTTCGCGATGGAGTGGCAAACGTCGATCACAAATACGGTGCCGGTTTGTCCGCGGAATACATAGAGGTCGGTGATGTCAAGGCGAACATCCTGCCGAGCGATGGGTGAGTCGAGATGGTGAGACATGTTTTCTTCCTTTGGACTGAGTGAATTGAACAAACCTTGTGGATGTGCCCGAACTTTCCCTGGGATCGACAGAGCCGAGACGGCCAAGGGCAGACTCGCTCCCGCCACCAGGGCTGCCCCGCCAATAACAACACGCCGACGGGATAGATCTGTGTTCTCGTTGTTCTCGTTTGTATTTTGGTCGGAGTCGTCTCTTCCTTCGAATAGTCGCATTTGCTTAAGTGACCTCCTCGTCTCCAGATCGGTGGGCCCTCTCAGAAAGCATGCACTCAGCATGGGATGCTGGCCGCAATATTTGGCTTCCTCATTTTTTCTTTTCCTTTGTGGGCTGGCTGCTTCGCGGCGGACAGCCGAGGGTGGCTGTCAAATTCCAGGTGCCCGCACCTCACCGACTGCAGGGATCCTTCGTCGGAATACCTGCGCTTGAGCGCAGGTATTCGCATCCTCAGGATGACAAGGGGGCCGGGGTGACCGGAATGGTGAAGGAGCCAATAAAAATGGCGCCGGGATTACCGGCGCCAAGAACCTCGCGAGATGCGGTCTGGCGAGTTGGTTAAATCCGAACGAACTTATTTGCTCTCCGCCACCGGGCTTGCGCCCAGGTCGCGGCGAGCGTTGACCGCCGTGCGGGCCGCGCGAGCGGCAGGCATGTTGGCGGCAGCGGCTCCGTAGCGCTCCAGCAGAATGGGCGCCATGGTGTTTTCCGCTTCCTTCACGAAGATCATCTGGGTTTCGGAAGCCATGTCGACGCGGACGAAGTCACCCAGTTTCACTTGGCCGGTTGCTACCAGGTTGGCCAACGGGAAAACGAGATGGCGTTCGATGGCGCGCTTCAGGTGGCGCGCACCGTAACGCGGGTCCGTGCCTTCTTTCAGCAGGAACTGCTTCACGCCGGAAGTGCAATTGAAGACGAACTGGTTGGCGCCGGCGGCCATCAGGACGCGCTGCTGCACCATGCCCAGTTCGATCTCGAGAATCTGAGAGAGGTGCTCGTCGCGCAGGGTCTTGAAGACCACGGTCTTATCGATGCGGTTCATGAACTCCGGCGTGAACTTGCGGCGAGCCGCTTCCACGGCGGTGCGCTGAATCTTGTCGTCAAAGTTGTTGTCGACTTCCACCGCTTTGGGTGCGAAGCCAAAACCGCCATCCACCAGGTCGGTCATCTCGCTGGCGCCGAGGTTCGAGGTAAGAATAATGATGCACTGCGAGAGATCGACGCGGCGGTTATCGCCCAGCGTGAGCGTAGCCTTGTCCAGAATGCCCAGCAGGAGCTGCCAGAGCGAGTCGCTGGCCTTCTCGATTTCGTCAAAGAGCAGGATCGAGAGCTTCAGCTTCTCGGTGAACCACTGGTTCAATGCCTCCTGGGTGAGTAGCGGATGGGTCTCGCGATGGCCGAGGTAGCCTGGAGGCGAACCGATCAACTTGGCGATCTCGTGCGAGTGCTGAAACTCGGCGCAGTCGATCTTGATACAGGCGCGGGAATCGCCAAACAAGGCTTCCGCCATGGCTTCGACTACGCGGGTTTTGCCCGAGCCGGTCGGCCCCAGAAAAAGCAGGTTGCCCACGGGACGCCCGGGAGCGTTCAGGCCGGCCAGGAACATCTGATAGATTTCGGCGACCTTTTCGACGGCCTGATCCTGGCCGACGATCTTGCGGCGCAGGGCGGCTTCAAACTCTCCAGCATCGTTGCTGCGGCGGTTGGGGTCCAGCACGGTTGCGAGGTTCGTTCTCATAAGGTCGTTATCCGGCTTGCACCGGAGGTTGATTCCTTTTCCAGGCCATCCCGGCCCTTACCTGCATTTCCAAGGATCCCCAGCCAGCCACTGGTGTCTCACCTTCCTGAGATGACAAATTTCGTCACTTGGAGACCTGCCGTCGGCCAGCCGGTAATGCGTCCCCGGTACTCAAGAATAAGCAAGCGGCTGGCCACGGTCAGGGACAAGCAAGGAGAAACGAAAGCTCTGCATCCGCAGGAGTTAGATACGGCGCCCCGAAATTAGAACAGAGCAGGAAGGAAAGTTAAAGAGGTGCAAGCGAAATAATTTGCGCATAAGGGAAGGGACCATCCCGGTCCCTGGGGACTCATCCCTACTGACGAAAGAAACGTTACGGCCGCAATCCGGTCGCGCTCTTATCTTGTCGCGTGTCGTAGCAAAAGGTGACACTCTACTTAGGAATTAGTCCTTCGGCTAGGCCGGAACCACTGGGGAGATGACCGCTAGTAACTAGCGGCTCCGCCACCTCCGGAATAGCATCGCGATCAGGGCGTTCCCGGAGGATTGCTTGCATCGCTCGTCTATTCTCACGATCTCTGCGGCCTCGTGTGTTCTGTTTGGCGTGGCCGCCGTGCGGCTGAACCCGCACTACTCCTTACTTCAGGCTCAGGCCGCGCAGTCGCCGGCCGTCGCCGCTGCAACGCAACCGGCCGCGCAACTCAAGCCGGTCGGCGAGACGCTTCCGACCAGCGCAACACTTGGGGACATTCCTTCCACGCAACTTTCGACTCACCCGGGAACCGAGATCTATACCGCGAAGCGCGGGGAAAGCATCCCGGCAGTCGCACATCATTATCTGCATGAGACCTCGTATCTCACATCGTCCGAACTGGCGGACGCCATCCGCACGGTAAACGGCAAGGGCTCCAGCAACATGCTCAAAGCAGGCGAGCAGATTACGATCCCGGGAATTCTGGCTGCGCCGATCGTGGAAAAGACCGTTCCCGTGGCTAAAGACTTCGAGGTCCGCGCGATTTACCTCACCGGCATCATGGCCGCCAGCGACCATGGACTTCGCATCATCCGCCACTGGCGCGAGGTTGGCGGCAACGCCGTGGTCTTCGATATTAAGGATTCCGACGGGAGCGTGAATATCCCCTTCGAGCATCCCCTGCTCGGCAAGCACCAGGTCTACATTCACGACCTGCCGAAGTTCGTACGCTTTCTGCACTCCGAGAACATGCATGCGATAGCCCGCATCGCCATTTTCCGGGACGAGCGCATGGTGGTCGAGCATCCCGAACTCGCGGTGCAGTCGAAGAAAAACAAACAGCCCTGGCGCGAGAACGGCAAACTGGTATGGACCGATCCTTCGCAACCCAAAGTGCAGGATTTTGACATTGCTTTGGCCAAGTTTGTGGCGCAATCGGGCGCGGATGAAATCCAGTTCGATTACGTCCGCTTCCCTGCTGAAGGCGATCAGAAAGATGCCAGCTTCGTATTTCAGAATGAACATCCCAAGTGGCAGCGCTCTGACGTGATTACCGACTTCCTGAAAAAAGCGTATGCCGAGCTGCATCCGACGGGAGTGCTGTTTTCACTCGACGTCTTTGGCGTGATGGCCTGGCAGCGGCCTGTCGATCTCTCGCACACAGGGCAGGACATTGTCGGCATGGCGAAGTATTGTGACGTGCTCTCGCCCATGATTTATCCCTCACACTTTTTCGGGATGGATAACATCGAGCATCCCGGAGATGCGCCTGAGCACTTTATCGGCGAATCGATGGAGCGTTTCGAGTTGATCACCAAAGGCAGCGGCGTGGTGATTCGCCCGTGGCTGCAAGCCTTTCGCTGGCGCACCAAGACTTATTCGCCCGAATACATCAAAGTACAGGTCGCCACGGCCAAGGAAAAAGGCGGTATCGGCTTCTTGTTCTGGAACGCCGCGAACGACTACAGCAAGCCGTACGTCGCTATGCCCGAGATGCGGGCCGAAGACTTGAAAGAAGGGTCCAAAGGAAAGGAAAAATTCTTTCGCGGCGACGAAATATCGGCAACGGTGATCAAGGCCAGCTTCACCCCGGCGGCTGCGCCTGCAGTTCCCAAGGAAGACTTCAACCTTGATCTGACTAAGAGGTAGCATCCCTGGGGCTATGCCCTTGGTGACCTTCTCCTAGCATTCCAGCCGCCTTAGAATCACAGTTCCACTAAGAACTCTCTCAAATTCCTCCGAGAATTATTGGCTTGAAGGTTGTTGTAGGTGCGATCGATACAGATATAAAAACTAACTTATAGGAGGCCATCGTCATGGCTGCTGGTGCGGCTCCCGCTCCCGAATCAAAGGCGGACAAGAAAACCGAGATCACGGAAAACTGCGAAGCGCGTCCCGTGACGCTAAAGCAGCGCATCGAACGCGTGCTTCATGAGATTTTCAAAGGACGCGAAGAATACCTTGGCTGGCACTAGCAGACACCGAGTCAGGCCGAATAGTAGTTCTGTCCCCTTCTGTGACCTGACAAACCGAGCCAAAGTTCCAGAATCGAAGATCAAAGCTCTGTGCTAGATTGTCCCCGCCGCTTCTTTCGTCCAGCCTCCGCTTTGCGCCCCGAGAGCAGCGCTGGCAATCTGCTCCAAAGGCACGACGATGCTCACGGCGCCGCGGGAGATCGCCTCTTTGGGCATGCCGAAGACGATGCAACTGGCTTCATCCTGGGCAATTGTGGCGGCTCCAGCTTCCTTCATCTCAAACAGGCCCTCGGCGCCGTCGTCGCCCATTCCCGTCATGATCACGCCAACCGCCTTGGGGCCAACGGAAATTGCCATCGAGCGAAAAAGCACATCGACACTCGGACGATGGCGGGAGACCAGCGGACCATCGAGAATCTGGACGGTGAGTTCTTCCCCGTTTCGATTTACCAGCATATGCCGGTTGCCTGGAGCAATCAGCGCACGGCCAGTTTGGAGCTGGTCGCCGTCGCGAGCTTCCTGGATGTCGATACGGCACTCCTTGTTCAAGCGTTCCGCAAAAGCCCGCGTGAAGCCTTCGGGCATGTGCTGCACAATCACGACCGGAGGGCAGTCGACAGGCAGGGCGGCCAGAAAAATACGCAAGGCTTCCGTCCCGCCGGTTGAGGCACCTACGGCGATGACTCCGTTCGTGGTCCCTCGGCTGCGAGACTGGGCTTTGCGAGGCAGGACGGCATCGGCCGTGAGGCGAGGAACTGCGGCCACCGGCCGCACACTGACCTGCGCTTGGGACGCGCTCCACACCGCATCCAGCAGAGTGACGGCCGATTCGTGGAGGAAGTCACGCACTCCGACCTTGGGCTTGGCGATCACCTCGACCGCGCCTTCTTCGAGCGCACGAAGTGCGAGCTCGGTGCCGCGAGTCGCGAGACCAGAGCAGACGACGACCGGCGTCGGCATTTCCGACATGATTTTTCGAATGAAGGTCAGGCCGTCCATGCGCGGCATTTCCAGGTCGGTGATGACTACATCGGGAGGTTCTTTCTGCATCTTTCCCCATGCAATGATCGGGTCCGCCGCAGCCTTCACCTTGATCCTGCGATCGGTAGCCAGGATGGCCTGCATCACCTGGCGCACCATCGCCGAGTCATCCACGACCAGGACTTGCAGATCATCTGCATTCTTCAGTGGCACTTTCCTCACACTCCTCGGACACCAGCTTTTCGCGGGACGTCTCTAAACGCCTTGCGTGCGGTTTTCCTTGTCTCCCGTTTTCATGTAGATGGTCGGCTCAAGACTTCGCAGCTGCGGGGAAAAACTGCTCAAGTTTTCCGCGTGGCCCACGAACAAGAGAGCGTTGGCCAAGAGATGACGAACCAGGTTCGCGACCACCCTGTTCTTCGAAGCTGAGTCAAAATAAATCAGAACGTTGCGGCAAAAGATGGCGTCAAACGGACCTTCGATGAGTTCGGAGTGCTGGTCCAGGTTTAACCTGCGGAAGTCGACCATCTCCTGGATTTCGGATTTCACTTTCATCTCGCCTTCCCGCTCCGCGATTCCGCGCAACATAAAATTGTGCAGCAAATCCGGGGGCAGCTCGCCCGATCGGGTGATGGGATAGATCCCCCTGCGGGCCTTTTCCAAGACGCGCATGGAGATATCGGTAGCCAGAAGACGCGCATCCCAGCCGTCGCCAGCGGGAAGATGCCGAGCCAGCAACATTGCCACGGTATATGGTTCTTCGCCGGAAGAGCATCCGGCGCTCCAGATTCGCACTCTCCGGGAACGCATCCCGCGTTCGGCTTCCACACGCCAACGGGGGAACAGGTTCTGCACCACGAACTGGAACTGCCTGGGCTCGCGAAAGAAGCGGGTTTCGTTGGTGGTGATGGCGTCGATCATCCGGGCACGCTCCTCGTGCTGATCCGGACCCGCGACGCGTTCGTAGTAAGTTTCTAGTGACTCGAGATCCAGTTCGCGTAGCCGACGGAAGAGCCTTCCGCACAACAAGGCCGTTTTTGCGCTGCCCAGCCAGATGCCGGTTTCGCCGTAGATTAACCTCTGGAATTTCTTGAACAGCCCGGGACTAACCGACAGCTGTGGCGGCTGCTGCGGGTATGGATCAGCATGGAGGGATGTGCTTGAACTCTTGCCTTTAGCGGTTCCGGCTGGCACGGCTAGGCTCCAGCTTCGAAGTGCGCCGCTGGGGCCGGTGTATCCGAGGCCGCGTCGTTGGCGGACCTTTCGTCGGCAGCGGACGCGGTAACCGCCAGCAGTTCATCGGCAGAAAGCACTTTGTCGATGTCAAGGATGAGGCAGAACTTCTTACCCAGCGCTCCCATACCGAGAAGATAGTCGGTCTTAATACGAGTACCGAAAGGCGGGGTCTGTTCAATTTCGTCCGCCGAAAGCTCAATGACCTGGCTAACAGAATCGGCCAATACTCCCATGGTGAGGCTCTCGCCCTGGAACAGCACTTCGGTGATGATGATGCAGGAGAATTTTGAAATGCCGCTGGCCGGCAGCCCGAACTTCACCGCGAGGTCGATGACTGGGACCACTCTTCCTCGCAGGTTAGTGACCCCGCGGACCCAGGGCGGGGTGTTGGGCACGGTGGTGACGGTTTCGTACTCAACAATCTCGCTTACCTTAACTATGCTGACTGCGTATTCCTCGCCCGCGGTGATGAACGTGAGGTACTGCACCGTGCTCAGAGGGAGTTGCTTCTGCTTCCCTTGGTCCGAGGCTCCCATAGTCTTGACTCCTCCACGCAATTCTTCTGATTGTTTTGTCGAAGGCGCCCTGCTCTCTCCTGTCAAGCTGTTGAGCGCCCCGCAAGGCTCGACAGCATGACCTAGAACGGAGCGAAGTTAGCTTCTTCCGTTGCCTTGTTACTGACCGAATGAGTGCGGCTGGGCTGCCCGAGACCGCTCTTGAACGCTGGATTCAGAGGCATGCTCACGCGCCGCTGGCTGTCGCCGGAGCGATTCACGAGCTGTTCTCCGGCTACACGGAAGTAGGTCATCAACTGCTGCAGTTGCTCGGACTGCGCAGCCAGTTCTTCTGCTGTACTGGAAAGTTCTTCCGCCGACGAGGCGTTGCGCTGGGTAACTGTATCCACTTGGGACATCGCCTGATTGATTTGCGTGACTCCGCTGGACTGTTCCGTAGAGGCGGCGGCCACGTCCTGCACCAGCTCGGCGGTCTTTTTAATAGACGGCACTAGGTCCGCCAGTAATTGGCCGGAGCGTTCGGCGACGCTGACGCTTTTGCCCGCCAGGCCCCCGATTTCTTGTGCCGCCAACTGGCTGCGCTCGGCCAACTTTCGAACCTCGACCGCGACCACGGCGAAGCCGCGGCCCTGGTCGCCGGCGCGCGCCGCCTCGATGGCGGCGTTGAGTGCAAGGAGATTAGTCTGGTAGGCAATCTCCTCAATCACCGAGGTCTTGGCGGCAATTTGCTTCATGGCTTCGACGGTTTCCTTGACCGCGGCGCCGCTCTCTTCCGCCGCATTCGCGCCCTTGATCGCCGCTTGTTCGACTTGCTGGCTATGGTCGGCGTTCTGGGTAATGGATGCATTCATCTGTTCCAGGCTGGAGCTCATCTCTTCCACCGAAGCAGCTTGTTCACTCGTTCCCTGGGAGAGACTCTGCGAGGAAGAGGAAACCTGCTGGGCCGCGGAGGCGACAGCTGCGGACCCTTCGCGGACGTCGCGGATAATGCCTGACAACCTGCCGCTCATTTCTTGCATGGCTTGCAGGAGCTTGCCAGTCTCGGAATGGTTCGTGACCACAATTTGCCGGGTCAAATCTCCGGCGGCGATACCCTGCGCGTGCTCGACTGCCTGCTGGATAGGCGCCGTAATGCTCTTGGTGACGCTGATGGCAGAGAAGGTGGACAGGATCAGAGCAACGATAAGGAGCAGTAATGCAATGGTGCGCCCTGCGGCATAGGCTTGTTGGCTTTCCTTCATCGTTTGTGCGACGGCAGCCGTCTGTAGGTCGATGAACTTTTGCCACGAAGCGCGGTACTTGTCGAGCGCGGGAATCACTTCTCCGCTCAGCGTGGCCAGCGCCTGATCACGCTTCTTGTCGGTCAGCAGCGCCTTGGCTTTATTTCTAGCCGAAATGTAGGCCTGCCGGTCCTGCGTGACGATCTCAAACTGGTCCCGCTCCTGGTAAGAGCTGAGACCCTTTTCGATTTCCGCGACTTGCCCGCTGATCTGGTGACTGATCCCCTCGTTCTCCTGGTTCAGTTTCTTCTCTTGTTCGGGATCGGCGGTCTCGAACAACTGCAGAGTTATGCGGGCGTTGGTGATTGAGTTCTCGATGGTCTGGTGGGTCAACTCAACCGTGTTGTAACGCTTCTGCATGGAGGACGACATGTTGGAATTGAGCCGGCCGAGCCAGGCCAGTCCAAATCCGCCGACCGCTATCACGCATAGCAGAATGGCACCGAAGACGATACCCAGTCGCGTGCCTATTTTCCGATCTTGCCAAGTTTTCATTGTCCTTCACCTTTCCAATCGATACCCTTTTTCTAAGCTTGCGCCTGCAAAGCCGACTGCATTACTCCGCGCAGAAGACTGGGAACGTCGATGATCAAACCGACGCGTCCGTCTCCAAGAACCGTAGACCCGGCGATTCCCGGGACTGCGCGAAAGGCTCTGCCCAGCGGCTTGACTACCGTCTGCATACCACCGAGCAGTTCATCCACTGCGATTCCAGCGTGGAACTCATTAATCTTGACGACCACGATGTTTTCCCTCTTCGGGGCCGTGCCGGACAGGCTGAACACCCGCCGCAATCGCACGTAGGGAAGAGCGGTTCCGCGCAGGCTCAGAACTCCGCTGGCTTCCGGACTGCGTTGTTCCGCGGGCAATTCCGTGCACTCGGTGACATGTTCCAAAGGAACGACAAAGGTTTCGGTCCCCACCCTGACGGAAAATCCTTCAATGATTGCAAGGGTCAAAGGCAAACGGATGGTAACGGTGCTCCCTTTGCCGGCTGTACTCGATATCTCTACCGTGCCGCGCAAGCTATCGATGTTGCGGCGGACAACGTCGAGCCCGACCCCACGGCCGGAAAGATCAGTCACCGATTCGGCGGTGGAAAATCCCGCCTGGAGCACGAGATCGTAAATATCCTGGTCGCGAATCTCTTCTTTGCCAGAGAGGAGTCCAAGGCGTTTCGCTTTGTCGATGATCCGATTGCGGTCGAAGCCCGCTCCATCGTCTTGCAGCGTCACGATAATGTTGCCGCCGCTATGGGCGGCCGTCAGGCGGATCAGCCCACAAGAGCCCTTGCCCTGGCGTTCGCGCAGGGCAGGCTTTTCGAGGCCGTGATCGACTGCATTGCGCAACAGGTGCAGGAGAGGATCCTTCAATAGTTCGAGCACGGTCGTGTCAACTTCGACGTCTCCTCCTACTATTTCCAGGCGGGCGAATTTCCCGTGGCTCTTGGCGAGGTCCCTGACCGAACGGACGAACTGGCGGAACAAGGGGCCGATGGGCACCATGCGGATACTCATGACCTCTCTCTGCAGGTCCATGTAGAGGCGCTCGGCCTCGCGATGCATCTCGAGGATGGCACGTCCGGGCTCGGTGTCGAGCTTCTCGATCATTCGACGCAGGCGGCCTTGCGTAATCACAATTTCTCCAGTCAGATTCAGCATCTGGTCGAGCTTGTCGACATCCGCCCGCAGCGTGCGGTGACTGGCTCCCGGGAGCGAATCGCCCTTCGCTGCCGAACCGGATTCCTCCGAAGCCGCCCTCGTGGTGACAACTCGCTTCGCCCGCTTCTCGACCTCCCGCCCGATTTCTTTTCTCAGATCGTGTTGTTTCGGGGTAAGTTCCTGAGATCCGGCCGATGCGCTTGAGACCATGGCGCGAAGTTCATCCACGGCCTTCAGGAGCAGGGAGATCAAGTCAGCGCCAGGCAGAGCCTGCTGGTCGCGAAAAACGTCCAACAAGTCCTCCACGACGTGAGCAAACCCAGCGATTTCGCTCAATTCCAGGGAGGTGGCATTCCCTTTGAGACTGTGCGCCACGCGAAAAATCGTGTGCAGGAGTTCCAGATCAGACGGGCTCGATTCCATCTGGACAAGCGACTGCTCCATTACAGCCAAGCCCTCTTCCGACTCGACGAGGAACGACGCGAAGATTGCATCGCGATCGAAGTCCCGTAAGTCCATCGTTCCTCCTCTTGTGATCCCGCCAAATGCGGCGGGTCTTTCACTTCAACTGGTCGAAATTCTTGATTCTGGTCACGCCATCAATGATCTGAAAGTTCAGACGGCGGCCATGTTTTCCCGAGACTCCTCTCTCCACCACGGGAATACCGGCGGAGCGAAGAAAGGTTTCGGCAAGCTCTACATTCCGCGATCCCACCGACTGTGATAGATCGACCGCGAAAGCGCTCGATCCACCGAAGATCTTGGCCTGCAAGTTGCGGATCTCACATCCCAAGGACAGCACCTGGTTCAAGAGTTCAGGGTTTGCGACATTCCCGTACCGTAGCCGGTTCGGCCCTTCGCCAAGTCCATCCGGAAGAAGGTAGTGGTTCATACCCCCGGCTCGCTTGTGACTGTCCCAGAGGCAGACCGCCGCGCACGACCCGAGGATGGTTGAAATGGTGATGGGATCGCGTGTTACGAATACCTGGCCCGGGTAGAGGAAGTGGCGAGCTTCGCTCGAATCCGCACTTTCAAAATTCTTCATGACTTCAGGGGGCAGAACGGCTGGATTGAATTTGGGAATAGTCTCTTTCATACGCTGATCCCGGATCCCTCGTTCCCTGACTTTGCATGGCCTGTCGGGCCAAACAAAGGCTTAGCGGCTTCGTCGGAAAGAAGCTTGAACAATTCCATGTCCGCCCGGTCGAAGGCGGCCTTCTGTGGCAACAACCGCAGGATTGCAAGTATGGCGATGGTTTGGTCGGCAACACTGATAGGAACAAAAGCTTGTGCCTTGGAGGCCGCGCCCGAGCGTTCGCGAGCCCCAAATTCCACATGGCATTCACCGCGCATAACGCTCTGAAGGCCGGCCTCACCGAGGTCGCGCAGCAGGTCGTACTCCTCTAGATCGATTCCGAAAGACCAGAAGACCTGAAAGGTTGCAGTTCTGCGATCAATTTTGAACAGGCCCATTTCTTCGGAGCCGAGGAAGTTGGCGACGATTTCCCGCACGCCCTCGATCGCATCGTCCTGATCCTTGCTCTCAGCCAGTCTCTTGCGCGCCGCCTTCAGACGCGGGTCATGCATTGGCTCGGCGGACCGGGACTTCGCTGGGGATCCATTGTTTCTGTCACTTTTCATGAAGAATATCTTTGCTGTGTTGAGCTGCTGACTTACTCGCCCAAGTAGCTCTGTAGCAGAGCTACCAACTCGGTGCCGTCAACCGGCTTGGTGATGTAGTCATTGCATCCACTCTGGAAGCCGGCCTCCATGTAAGACTCCTCGCCGCGCGTGGTGACCAGAACGATTGGGATCTCGCGTGTGCCAGGTTGCTGGCGCATCATCTTGCAGGCCTCAAAGCCGTTCATATTTGGCATCACTACATCCATCAAGACGAGGTCTGGGCGCTCTTGTTGTGCCTTCTCAACAGCTTCCCGCCCGTCATTCGCCGTCACGCACTGATAGGTCGTGCGCTTTTCGAGAATCTCGCGCGACATCATCAAGGCTGTCCTGGAGTCGTCAACTACAAGGATTTTTTTTGACATTGTCTTCTTCGAACTGGAATGCGAAGTTGGAGCAAACCCTGCGAAGAGGACCGAATCAAGCCACGTCCGCGAGTTGCTTCCATTAGCAATCTCTAACACAGTCGGAGATTACGTCGGTAATTACGTCGGTAATTACCGAAAGCTCGGGTAATTTTTTTGGGTTTGAGACGAGGCGTTCAGCAGCTACTCCACGTCAGCGGCCGGATAGGCCTCGACGTATTCTTCTCCATCACAGCCGTAATACGTGACGGTGCGTGCATCGAAATCGACATCGTAGCGGACAACTCCCGCTTGCCACGATGCCGACAGGAATTCGGGGAAGGAGCTCTCGCCCGCCTGGTCGGTTCGCAGCGCCCTGATGAGCGCGTCGCGGTCGAACGCGGGCACGTCGGCTGTGCCGGATACCAGCGGCGCACCTTGGGTCACTACCGGTCCCTTCTGAGTGAGATACAGGCTCTGGCAAGACGGGAGGAACCATTGGTTGCGCCTGACCCCCGCCCGCCGGAGAGTCTCGGCCAGATAGGGAAAGCCTCCTACCTTGGGGCGGCCGGCCATGGCGCGTTTCTGGGCGGCTTGCAGGGTTTCGATTGCCTTACTCATCTTTGTCTCCTCCATAATCCGGCGTGTCAAGATCCAATCTGTTTGAAATGCTCAACGGCACCCTACTCCGCGGGAACATCAGATTGAGGGGCAACCCGACTTGCGGTTGCCCCTCAATGCACGTATGGATTGTACTGACCTCCTAGTTCGCGACCGGCACCCAAACGGCGTCAGCGGCAGCGAACTCTACGCCAGCGACTTCGGTGTTCAGGGTTACAGTCCGAAGATCAGCCTTTTTGACCGGCGTGGCAGAGAAGCTCAACAGATACTGATTGTCGAGAATGTTCTGCAGCTGATCCAAGTACGGTTCGAAGCTCACCGGAGCCTGTAGTCCAAGGAAGAAGGACTCGCCGCCGGTTACATCCGACAACTTGGCGATGCCCAACTGCCCATTGGTGGCTTCCCAGTAATTGCGGTGCCAACGGCCCTGGCCGGGGGTGTAAATCGAGTGAATGATCGTACCGGTCCGCATAGCCACGTCGGCTGCCGAATCCACGTCGGGATTGGTGCTCAATCCGCGCCAGGTGATGCTGCGCCGCGCGCGGTCGATGCCATCCGTCACCATCACGATTTCGCGACGATTGCCGCTATCCGGCCAACGCTTCATCAGGTCGACCACGGAAAGATACGGGCTTCCGAAGGCGCCTGCCGACCCCAGGGGCAACCGCAGCGACTTTGCCGCGGCTTCGTGATCAGTCGTGAAGTTCTGCACGATCTGGACGGTGCCGTTCCTCATGTAGCCGACCCCGACCGAAGTCGTCGAGGGCTGCGCTTTGATGAAATTGGCCAGATCGCTCAGCTGCGATCCAAGGCTGGGACTGGAGGCATCGTCGATCAGGAAGAACAGTTCGAGCCCTGCGCGGTCTCCCTTGGCCGGAATCCAATCGGTCACCTTCAGGCGTTCCTTACCTTGCTTAATGATGACATCTTCCGGGCTGATGACCGGCATGCGTTTGTCGCTTCCGACATTCGCTGTCACCGTCATGGTGACGGGAACGCCGTCGGCCTTGGCCGTCTGTTGCGCGCTTGAGGAAGCGAAGCTGCCCAGAAGCATCACTCCCGCCAGCCCATATACCATCACTGAATTGAACCTGGACTTCATCGTCATTGTCATTCTCCTTAGTTTGAAATATGCTTTGCCGCGATAACTTTGTGTTTCGTGTGATCCCTGGTTCTTGAAGCCTGGTGTTCAGCGACCGGCGTAAATCCCGGCTGCATGTTCCATCGGCCTCATGGATGTACTATGCCGTTTCTCGCTTGAGGCGCGCATCGCGAGATAAGAGGCTTTTTTAATAACGCTGGCGAGGAATCCGCCGGATACCACGACAGGGAAGGAGAGCGATACCACGTTTGGGGGATTCGACCGCTGCAGCTCGAGACCAGTTTTCGGCAACTCGCGGAACTGGCGCGGGCGGACTAGAACTTGGATAGAGAGGATAAGGTCACGCGAAAGATCATCGGAACGCGGCTACGCTTCGGGCGGGCGGGAGGGCGAGGATCCGAGCGGGCGCGACGAAGACGAAACTGGCGCATTCGATGTGGAGGACCTTGCCGGAATCGAAGGCGAAGACAGCGGCGCTTGTGAGTTCGAGGGACGGGGAATAACAATCTTGCGGCGCCCAAATAAACGTGCGTCGAGCGAGAACGCCCCAGGGCCCAGCAAAACGGACGCGACCACCATGATCAAGAGATCGAGGCCGAGCGGGTTGCTACTGAGGAAATTCGAAGTCATGGTGGAAGGGAACAATACCGCGATGCTAAATCCCGCAAGAGCCGCCAACGCGCAAGCGATGGGGGTCAGAAAGCCGACTACCAGCGCACCGCCGCTTGCGATTGCCAGCACGCACGCGGCCAACGCTCCAACGCTCATCTCCTCCACTCGAGGCAGATAGGTGCACCCCTGAAGGATCAGGGTAACCCCGAGCGCCGCGCGCAACAGCAGGAGGGCGACACCTTGCCATCTGCCGGGAAATGTGGAATAGAGCCGCTGCAAAACTGCCTCCTGAATCGGGCGCTATGACCCAATCCCAGAATCAGAGTAGCAACTTCCATCGGAGGACGAATCCCAAAGGCTCGGAATTCTTGAATAACACTATTTAGGTATCCGGATGGGGGCATCCGGAACCATCACAAGTGAATAATTCCGCGGCGGAGAGCGATGGATACGGCCTGGGTCCGGTCACTTGCCCCTAACTTTTCCATAATGTGCTTGATATGGACCTTGACCGTCTCTTCTGAGATGAAGAGTTTCTCGGCGATATCACGGTTGCGATTTCCGCCGGCGATATGCAAAAGGACCTCGATCTCACGGGCGGTGATGGCCTCGTCGCTGTAATGCTCAGCCAGATGCGCGGCAATTTGCGGAGGGATACGCTTCTTGCCGGCATGAACCTGGCGGACGGCGTCGACCACTTCTTTCGGAGGCATGCTCTTGAGCATGTATCCGCGCGCGCCTGCCTCCAGGGCTCGCTGGATTTCGACATCGCCCTCCGACGTGGTGAGCATGACGATGCGGGCGTCTTCGAATTCCTGGCGGATGGCGCTCATGGCATCGATGCCGCTCATGTCGGGAAGCCGGATATCCATGAGCACGACATCAGGACGATGCTGGCGAAAACCGTCAATGGCCTCCTTCGCAGTAGATGCCTGAGCCACAACCACCATATCCGGCTGATTATTGATAAGAGTCGCGATTCCCTCGCGCAACAATGGATGATCATCGACGCAGAAAACACGGATGTGATATTGGTCACTCATACAATTTGCCTTCTAATTATCGGATGACATTGCTTCATTTTTCTTACGGAACAGGCGAGTCAGCCAGTTCGAAGAACGACTTGACGGAACAGCTTCGAAGGCTACCCGGCCGGGAATCGAGAGTTCAACCTCTGTCCCAGCATCTGGCCGGCTCAAAACCAGCAGCTTGGCGCCGATTTTCTCGGCGCGCTCGCGCATGCCGGAAAGACCCCAGTGTCCTTCACGCCCAGATTGGAGCACATGCTGGTCGATGCCGCAACCGTCGTCGCGCACGATCAGTTGCAGGTGGCGAGCTGTGTATTTGATTTCCACTTCGATTTTGCTCGCGCCCGAGTGGCGGTAAGCATTTGTGATGGCCTCACGGCCGAGGCGATAGACCTCGTCCCAAACGATCGGGTTCAACAAGCGTGGAATTCCTTCGACAATAACGCTGAAGCCGACGTTGTCGGTTCCAGGAAATTCTTCGCGTATTTGCGAAAGGGCCTGTTCGAGGTCGTTCGAGCCGCGAAGCGGAGAACGAAGACTCCGAATCGTGCTGCGGCCTTCTTCTGCGACTTGGTTCATCAGTTCAATGACGCGTTGCACGATGGGCTTGGCCGGGGAATCCGCCGGCAAGCGATCATTGGCGACATCGAGCTGCATAGCGGCGCTGAAAAATCCTTGCAGCAGGGTGTCGTGCAGATCGCGGGCAATTGCCTCGCGTTCCTCAAGCCGCTCCTCGAGCCGGGTTTGCATTTGCGAGGCTAGTTCCCGCACCCGGCGGGTATACATCAGCCAAAGCGTACCAACGGCAGTGATGCAACATAATGCCCAAAACCAGGCGGTTTGGAAAAATGCGGGAAGAACCGTGAACGTTAAGCTTGCGCCCACTTCATTCCATACGTCGTTGTTGTTGGAAGCGATGACGCGAAAGCGGTAATTCCCCGGGCGAAGATCGTTGTAAGAAGCCTGACGCCGCGTCTGCGGATCTTGCCAGTCTGTGTCGTGGCCTTCAAGTTTGTAGCGGAAGCGCACTTTTTCGGGAGCCACGAAGCTTAGTGCGGTGTAGTCGATTTCGATGTTGCGCGTCCGGGCGGGGAGATGGAGATCCATTTTCGGGGGATATTTCTTCTGGTCGGCGATGATCTGTTCGACGTGCACCGGGGGCGGAAGTTCATTCTTGGCCAGGTGATTGGGATCAATCATCTGCAAAATGTCGTCGTTTGCGAACCATAACTTTCCGTCGGGAGATTTTGAGACTTCCGGACGGAAGTTCGTTACCGCCGGTTGCGCACCGTCAAACACGTCGAGAGTTCTCACCTTTACATCACTGTCAGGTTTTTGCCACCACTTCTCCAGTTCGGGCGCTTCGATTCGCAGCATTCCGCATTCGGCATCCAGCCAAAGCGAGCCAGCATTGTCTTTGATGACCGCGAAGATGGAATCGCAGGGAAGACCATTTTGCGAGCTGAGGGTATCCAGTCTCCCTTGCTTCCAGCGGATCAGGCCTTGTTCAGTGGCACCCCAGGCCGAACCATCGGGGTCGACGAAAAGATTTCGGATCCGGCCCCGATTGGGAAAGAAGGTTTCTAATTTATGTTCCCTGTACCGAACTAAGCTGCCGTTCAGGAGACCCATCCAGATACCACCTGTCGGATCGGCCGCCAATGACAGAGTTCTAGGAATCGCAGGGGGATCGATCTCTTCCTGGACTTGAAGATCCTGAATGCGAAACAAGGCGGGCGTTGTCGTTTCGACCCAAATATTGTCCTCAACATCCTCGGTCATAGCCGCAACTACGCCGAGAGATGTGCCGTCGCGCTTCTTTATTTCGCGAAAACCTCCGTTCCCCTGGACCGTGAGCTTTCCATCGACGCCGGCCCAGAGCCGTCCCATATGGTCCTCTAACAATGAGGTCACCACTCTTCCCGGCAGGCCCCTGCCTTCTTTAATTTCCGACAATTTCCCCTGACGAAGAAAATCCAAGGCCCGAACATTTCCAATCCACACGGTTCCGTTTCGCGAAGCAAGCACAGAACCGACTTCGTCCGCTGTAAGACCCTCGCGGATGGAAAAACTGGCCACGTCGATGTTGTGAAAGCGGTCAATCCCCCTGGCCGTTGCAACCCACAGATCTCCCTCCCGATCCTGATAGAAACCGTTGACCGAATCACTTGATAATCCATCGGTAGCTCGGAACTGATCTGCTTTGCCATCGTGTATCTTGAAGATCCCGTCGTTGATGGTTCCGACCCAGAGTTCACCGTCGCGGTCTTTCATCAACGCGCTGATCTCGAGTGCGGTGCCGTCCATGCCAGGCACGACGTAGCCTTTCCAAACGCCGTTCACCAGTTGCTCAAGGCCAAGATGGGGGCCAGACTTCTGTATGCCGACCCAGACAGTTCCGTCCGCATCGGGGGCGATGGCACTGACTCCGCTGAGTCCGTTGGCGCGTTTTAATGACTCCGGAAGATAAGTCGAGACCGAGCCGGGCTTCCAGCGGCAGAGGCCGAGGGAACTGCCGATCCAAAGATTGTCCTGACTGTCCCTGACCAGCGGCTGAGCGTAGCGAAACGGAATGCCATCGGCCGCGCCGTAACAGTGAAGATCATTCCCAGCGACTCTGCAAAGCGGACCCCTGGTGTCAGGGCCGACCTGGGATCGCGTTATCCAGACGGTTCTGGTGGAGTCCTCGACGATGGACTCGATGAATCCAGGAGCCGCGGCTGCATAATTAACCAGCTCTCCGTTTGTGAAGCGAGCTAAACCCGCCGCGGTTCCTATCCAGAGACTCCCATCGGTCGCGCCCAGCAGAGAATCCACACGGTTGCTAGGCAGCTTCTTGCCGTCGGGCGAGGTCCAGGGAGTAAATCGAACACCATCGAAACGCACCAGGCCGCCCTCGGTGCCGATCCACAAATAACCGTCCGCGGTCTGGGTGATGGCGTGTGGAGTTCCACTGAAGGCTCCATCCTGGACTCGCCAGGCGGTGTGAGCATATTGCGAAATGTGCAGGCTGGGATCAAGTGCCAGAGCCGGAAAACACAGCGGGAGCAAAGCAATGAGAAGTGTCAGGCGAAAGAGGCCGCGGTTCCAAATGGCGCGCCGATCCGTGACTGTGGAGTGAACGGTTAACAATTGCCTGCCTTCGTTGGAAGCGAGTTATCCCCCAGGAGCTGGTGCGAGGAGAAGCTACATTTTGCCTTAACAGCGGCTTCTCGTGTTGTCGCTCGGACGAGGGAGTCTTCGAGTCTCGGCAAGTTTAACCCGAGGGGTTGGTTGCGCGTATCTTCAATTTCTCACGGATGGTCCGGCTTCGGGCTTTATCAAACCTTCCAACAGGCGTTTGATTTCCAAGAGCTGGCGCTCAAGGCGGGACTCGGTCTCGGCATTTTTTCTGGCCATCAGAACCAGCTTTGCAGATACCAGAAATACGCCGCCCTCAAGGAGCAGATCGTGAGTAAAGCCCTTGAGGACCAGGGCGGCAGCGAACATGACGATGGTCAGAACAATCACGACAACGGAGGCTGGATCGGAAAATTCAGACTTTGGCATTTCTTCAATGTCCTTCATCATTCTTATCCACGGCGTAGCTGAGATTTGGCATGCGTCAAGACCACGGCCACATCATGATCGGCCAATCCTGTTCCCGCCCGTTCGGATGATACGCTGGCGCATCCGCAAATCAGTGGACCGCGATTGCCGGAACGGTTGTGATGCTCGCGAATCGGAGAGTTTCTTCCGTCATCCTTGCGCGTGGTTCCTGGTAGCAGGAATTGCCGGGTTCCGAGGATTCTTGACGAAACTCCCGGAACCCGGCAATTGTCTTTGTTATGCGCTGACGCGGATTTTTCTCAAAGCCAGAGAAGATCCGAGTGCCAGCAGTCCCATGAGCCCGACCAAAGGCAGCATGCTGCCCGTCGTCGGCAATTCCGAGGGAACTGTCTCCGAGGCAAGCGTCGGAGTCGCCGGGTTCGCCAGAGGTACAACCATGGCGAACAGAATTGGCTGGTTCGCCGCAGGCGCTTCCGGAGCAGGAGTGCCCGAGACTCGCGTCTCCTGAGAGATCACTGTTTCAGGGGACTCGGTAACCCGGGTGGCGGAGATAGCCATTCCCTTCTTCAAGCCCCACGCATCCGTCAGTTGGCCGTTGACTGCGATTTTGGCATCATCGGGGAGCGTGAATTTCTGATTCCTCCCGTTGTCCAGGGTCAGAATCAGATTGCTGGGCGGATTGACGTGCCATACCTTCCCGGAAATGCTCTCCACCGTCACCACCGTTCGCGGAGTAACGCTGGTAATGGTTGTGCGCTGGAGTTTCATGCCGGGCTTGAGCTCGTGAATTCCCAGATCCTGGCCATCGACGTTGACCTTGAAGCTGTCCGGAACGTTGGCAAAGTGTACGAGCTTGCCGTCATCCTTCTTGACTACGAGGTCTTGTCCCGAAACGTAGACGATTTCGCCACGTTCAATCTTCGCACTCTTCATCGGATCTCCGTTGGTGATATTGGTTGCGGTTTCAATCTGGGCATTCAGCACTCCTGGCAGCGACATGCAAAGCATGCCGGCGGCAAGGAACTGGCCGAGACTACGTAGAAATCGAGGTGTGGTCATTGTTGTTCTCCTTAGTATTTATGTTGCAAGGTTTAACTGCCTTGCTCAGTTGTGTTGTGCTTCTGTGGTTCAAAATCCATGCGCGACGCGTGCACGATGTAGCGCTCGGGCGCGCTGCCAACGAAGTAAAACGGATAGCAAGTCACTAGCGTCAAAGACGGTTTCGACCTTGGCCGTAATACGTCCACGTCGGTGGTCTTAACAATCTGGACCTCGTCGACGATGTAGGTCACGGTGTGATCGGGCTCGTCCAGTTGCAGCTCGTCGCCAATCTTTATGTTCTTCAGCCCGCGAAAGAAGCCGTCTCTGTGGCCTGCGAGTCCGATGTTTCCGTCCTCGCCGATGCGCGCCGTGCCCTGGATCCGGCCGATACCACGGTTCAAAGTTAGATCGTCCGTCCCTTCCAATATCGGTGCTTCCAGGCGAATCTTCGGAATGCGCAGCACTGCCGATGGAGGGGCGAGATCCTCGCCCGAACTATTCTGGTAAGCCTTGATCCGTTTCTCCGACCACGAGAGGAAATCTGGCGGGGAGGTTTTTTCTTTGGGCTCCGAATCAGCCGGAGCACTGACGGAAGCTGATCGCTTCTGCTCTTCAAACTGCTGCACAGCCGCTCGTGACATGAGAAACCCGCGAATTCTGGCCGCTGCATAAGTCACCAGCAGGGCCAATCCAAGAACCAGTAGCAGATTCGACAGCACGCGCTGGATCTTGGAGAAAGTGCGCCTTTCCATCGACTGTGGCACCTTCTGCTCACGAACTGCGTCATCCGGCTTGTACTTTCCAAATCTCATGGAAGTACTATGCCGCCGGACAGAAAACTACACATCGCGAGATAAGAGGTTTTTTCAATACCACTGGCGGGAAAGAGATCAATACCCAGATCTAGGGATTCGATCGGGTCAGGCGTACTTCAAGGCCGAGAAAGTCTGCGTGATCGACCTCGGAAACGTCCGAAAACCAGCGGAATAGACCGGCTTCAGACCGGTTTCGTCAGGGTGTCAGAAGAACGCACTCTTGAACTGCTCGTGCCGTTGCAAGGCTTGCTTCATCATCGTCTGGAAGTCGGGTTCGTCGTGAAGACTTTGTAACAGGGGATCGCGGACGAAGTAGGGATAGCAGAAGAAGCCACCGCCGATGCTATGCCGGAGCATGTGGAGGGCGGAGGTCTTGTCCCCCAATACCGCGTAGGCTTGCGCAACTTTGTAGATGCCCTCCGCATCGCTTACGCCGCGCTCCTCAATCTTGTCTTCCGTTTTCTGCAGGAGCTTTATGCCGGCGGCATTGTCATGCCGGATCGAGTAGCTGAGGGCTTTGCCCACATCGGCAGGAAGCAGGGAGGAATCCAGTTCGAATGCGCGATCAAAATCCTTCGCCGCCTGCTCGCGATTGTTCATGTGGTACTCGGCAAAGCCGCGGTAAAAGAGGATATAAACAGAATCGTTCACCGGCAAGCTCTGCAGGAATTTTTCGTAGTCGCCCAGGTAAAGGTAACTGTTCATCGCCGAACTGTTTAATTTCACCTGAGGGTTGTTTTGACGCGCCTTTTCGCACTCCTCGATCGATTCTTTCAACATCCCGCCGAAGCGGTAGGCGTATCCCAGCTCCCAGTGCGCCTCGGCATTGTTGGGGCTGTCTTTCAGAACGGATCGCAGCAGCGGCACTGCCTGCTCCACTCGGCCGGTGTCGGTGAACAGATTGGCTTCATAGATTCGAGGTTCCACGAGTGACGGATTCAGCGCGATCGCCTTTTCATAAGCGGTTTCTGCCTTGCCGTATTCCTCTCGGCCTCCAAAATGAAGCGATGCGTTTGTGGTGTAGGCTCGTCCCAGGTGCGCCCAAGCTGGCGCGTAATTCGGTTCGAGAGCCGTAGCTCTGGCCAGCATGTCGATGGCCGAAGAAAATTCATTGAGCGAGTACAAATCAATCCCGCGCAAGTAGTCCTCGTACGCCGCAGTGCTGATCGGCTTTTCCGGCTTGAGATTCGCAGCTTCCGCTGGCGACAGGTTCAGCTCCAGTCCCTTGATGATCTGTTGCGCCACCCGGTCTTGCACCGTCAGCAGCTTGTCGTACTTCAGATCGATGGAGTCCCGCCACAGAATTTTGTCCGGCTTGACATCGATCAGTTGAGTCGTGATTCTCAAGTCATCGCCGTCCTTCACGAAGCTGCCGGTGAGGAGCGTGTCAACGTTCAACTCTGCCGCCACTCTCCTCGGATCAATGACCTGGTTGCGATACTTGTCGATCGAGGATGAGGGACGAACGGTGAGCGCGCCGATATAGCCGAGTTTGGTGATCACCGCGTCAGCCAGTGAGAATCCGAGGAAATCGGTTTCGGGGTCTTGCCTGAGATTTCGGAAAGGAAGGATGGCCAGGCTGCGCGTTCCCATGATCGCAGGGCGAACATTTGACTTTCTCGCGGCGATATAGCCGAGCAACGCAATCGCAAACAATAATGCGGCGATTAACCCTAACCACCCTCGGGAGGACGACTTTTGCTCCAATGCCGGACGCGCCGCACGCGCTGGAGTTGTGCTGCCCCATCCGGTTGTCTGCGATTTGGGACGGACTGATCCGTGCAGCTTGGCCTGAAACTCCGCCTCCTTCTTGAAATCCTGCAGATCAATCAGTAGATCCTTTACGGCCTGATATCGAGTCTCGCGGTCTTTACGCAGCGCCTTGCCGATGATGCGCTCGAGTTCGTTGGGCACGTCGGGCGCGTAGTCCACTGGCGGAGGAGGATCAACTTTCAGGATTTCCGCCATCACGTCACTCGCCGTCTCGCCCTCAAACGCTGCTCTTCCCGTGACCATTTCATAGATCACCGATCCCAGGCTGAAAATATCGCTGCGCGAGTCCACCGCCAGGCCCCGAGCCTGTTCCGGAGACATGTATTTGGCCGTACCCAATACCATTCCCGGTTCACTGGTGGCAGGCGCCACGGACAATGCCCTTCGACGAATCGTCTCCTCGACCTGCCGCTCGGTTAATTTGGCGATTCCGAAATCGAGAACCTTAACAATCCCGTCGGTTCGCACAATCACGTTGTCTGGCTTGATATCGCGATGAACGATGCCACAGGCATGAGCCGCGACTAGAGCGCTGGCGATCTGCATGGCGATTTCGATCGCGGCATGCCACTCAAGTTTGCCGTTCGCCATTCGCTGGCGAAGCGTTTCGCCGTCGATAAACTCGGACGCGATGAAACGCAATCCGTCGGCGTGTCCGAATTCATAGATTGTAAGAATGTTGGGGTGATTGAGCGCTGAAGCCGCGTGGGCCTCGTGCTCGAAGCGACGCAAATCCCGCTCATCACGAGTCAGTTCTGGCATCAACATTTTGAGCGCGACCTTGCGTCTCAGCCGCGTATCCTCGGCGACGTAAACCTCGCCCATGCCGCCAGCTCCCAGCAAAGAAATGATTTCGTAATGAGCCAACCGGGTACCGGGAGCAATGGTTCCGCCGCGTGTTTCCATCATCTGCTGCGCGGCTTCCAGCACCGGTTTCTGCAGGAAGTCCATGGGTTTCCCGGCGGAATTCAGCAGGCCTTCAATTTCTTTTCGCAGTTCCTCGTCGCCATCACACTGTTCTTCCAGAAATTCCGAACGCTCGTCGGGCTTCAATTCGAGAGCCTCATAAAACAAAGCCTCGAGCCGCCGCCATCGGTCGGATGAGGAAGCCATCACCGCGCAATCCTTACAAAATTATTTGGGTTCCTTTTGCTTGAAGAGGGAGCCACGCGATCGCTCCTAGGCCGAGCCCTGTCCCAGTTCGCGGTAGAGCCAAGCTTTTGCCAAAGTGAGTTCGCGATGCACCGTAGCGGGAGAAATTTTCAGCGCTGCCGCAGCTTCGTCATAAGTAAGTCCACCGAAGAAAAGAAGTTCGATCAGTTCGCTCTTCCGCCGATCCTGGGCCGCCAGGCGTTTCAGGGCGTCGTCCAGTTCCACAATGCCTTTGTCGGCCTGCGGACCAAAGAGGACGGCTTCATCCAGAGGGATTTTCTGGAATTCCCCCCCGCGCTTCTGCCGGTTGTTGGACTTGGCGTGATCGACCAGGATGCGGCGCAACATGCGGGCGGATACCGCAAAGAAGTGTACCCGGTCTTGCCATTCCACGTCAGCATCGACGAGGCGCACGTATGCTTCGTGAACCAGAGCAGTTGCGCGCAGCGTGTGGTCGGGACGTTCTGCCCGCAGACAGTTGGAGGCAAGCCTCCGGAGCTGGTCATACACGACCGGCATCAGCTCGTCCAGGGCGTGTTTGTTGCCGCTGCTCCATTGCCGGAGCAGCTGCGTGACTGCCTGGCGGTCCGGAGACACATCCATATTTGTCTCCTGTTGCGTTTCGGGAGGTTGGTTGGAAGCTGCCTGGCCGCAATCGGCCGTTGCCGTTAAAACACCACTGTTTCAAGCCATTGCGGGCGCTCTAACGTGTGAGCATTATACCTCACAAAGTATGGATGGGAACGCGAAGTGGATCATCGTTACAAAATTCGGAATCGACAGTGCCATCCATCACGACGGTTGTCGCGAAAGGCTCGGCCAAACAAGACAATGGGAGTCTGCAGGTTCGCAGACTCCCACTTGCTATTCCCCTAATACAGCGTTATTCCACCGGCGTTGCGACGAACCCGGAGTTAATCGGCGAGGTGCCGAAGAAACCAACCAGCAGTCCCTTGTCGTTGATCCCATTCACGATGGTGGTGCCGACCCCGTCAGGATCGTCGACCGACTCGAACGAAGCAGTGGCCACCGTGTACACGAAACCGTGGCTGTTGCCGGAGCTATCACTCCATGTACCCACCACCAGGCCTTTGTTGTTCAGTCCAAGTGCCTGGGTTCCGGTGGATTCGGGGTAGTTGAGAACAGTGAACTTTCCCTGGATCTGGAGCCATCCGTGATTTACACCCTTTGCGTCGACGTAGAATCCGCAAACGCTGCTTGAGTTGTTGATTCCGGTTGCCTGCGCACTGACGGAGCCCGGGATTTCGAAAGCTTCGAAAATGTTCGCGCCCTTCTCATCGTAGATGTACGCCGTATCTGGTCCACTTCCGCTTACCGTCGTGCTGTAGTAACCCGCAGCTTGACCGTAGTCGTTCTGGCTTAGAAGCTGATTGAAAGGCTGCTTGGGATAGGCGACGCTCGTGAAAGAGCCCAGGTAATCCGTGAACCCAATGGTTTTCCCGTTGAGGATATAGAACCCCGAGGTCTTAGCGGGAGGGTTGTTGATCCCGATGACCTGGGTCTGCTGCGAACCGGGGAAGTTCTCGTTGGTGAAGGTCTTGCTCGATAGAACATAGGTGAAACCCTTGTTGACGTTCGCACCGTGGTAGCCAGCAATCTGGTTGGAGTTGTTGATACCCAGCAACTGAGTGAACGTGTCGCCGGGATAGTTGACGGTCTCGAAGGTGTAGGTGGTTTGGGCAAAGGCGGTGGACATGCAAAGCAGCACGGACACGCCAAGAGTGAGAGCGATGTTTTTCAGTTTCATGGTAGTTCCTTCCGGTTTTGAGGTATTTGAATTACTGCTCACTCCTGAAGGCGATATTCTGCGGACAATTCCCTCATGAACCGTAAATTTTCTTTGGTCGTGGATGGCACTCGATTACATGGAACAATCCTTCCGGCCTCGCTGATATCACGTCCAGCGCTTCCGGAACTTACTCCTCACCTGCCCCGGTTCGTGACCCTGTCGGCCACCGTCCGGGTTCGCGGACGCCCGACCTCTTCGAAGTCACAGGAAAGATTTTCGGTTGACACGGCTCCCGGTCGTTTTATAATCGTTCTTATCCGATAATCATGCACCTCACCCATGAACAGTTCCGTGAGCTGGCCGTGAAGCATGGTTTGCCGGTGACGCACCAGCGCCAGGTGGTCTATGAGGCCGTCATCGCTGCGCACGGGCACTATTCTCCGGAGGACATTTATGCCGCGGTCCGGCGCCGCATTCCGTCCATTTCTCTCGCCACGGTCTACAACAATCTGCGGCTTTTCATCGAGTGTGGATTGCTGCGAGAGGTCACTCCTCATGCGTCCACGTTGCGCGTGGACGGCAATCTCGAACCTCATCACCACCTGGTATGTTCCCGCTGCAAGTCGGTGCAGGATATTCAAGGAGACTTCATCGATTTGAAGCGGCTATCCCGGCAACTGCCGGACGGCTTTGATCTGAGGCAGCCGTTGATCGAGGTCTTTGGCCTCTGTCGCCGCTGCAGCACCAAAAAGTAGTTTTCAATGCAATTCCAAATCAATCTTAGAAGGAAGAAAACATCATGGAAAATACACTCGCGAATTCATCAGGAAGTGTTGTCCCTGAAGCAAAAGAAAAAAGCCCCGCAACCGAATCGAAGTGCCCGGTAGCTCACGGCGTCCGCAAATCCCACGCGAATGTTGATTGGTGGCCGAATCAGTTGAACCTGAAGGTCCTGCACCAGCATTCCCCTCTGTCCGATCCGATGGGTAAGGAGTTCAACTACGCGGAGGAGTTCAAGAGCCTCAACCTGAATGCCGTGATCAAGGACCTGCACGCCTTGATGACGGATTCGCAAGAATGGTGGCCGGCCGACTTTGGCCACTACGGACCGCTGTTCATTCGTATGGCGTGGCACAGTGCCGGCACTTACCGCATCGGCGACGGCCGCGGCGGGGCGGGATCCGGTCAGCAGCGCTTCGCACCACTCAATAGCTGGCCGGATAACGTGAACCTGGACAAGGCTCGCCGGCTGCTGTGGCCGGTCAAGCAGAAGTATGGCCGGAAAATCTCGTGGGCCGACCTCATGATTCTGGCAGGCAACGTCGCATTGGAGTCGATGGGCTTCAAGACATTCGGTTTTGGCGGCGGGCGCGCGGACGTATGGGAGCCTGAAGAGGACATTTATTGGGGACCTGAGGGAACGTGGCTGGCGGACGAGCGTTACTCCGGCGATCGCGACCTCCAGAATCCTCTCGGCGCGGTGCAGATGGGTCTGATTTACGTGAATCCGGAAGGGCCCAATGGAAAGCCGGATCCGATCGCCGCGGCACGCGATATCCGGGAAACGTTTGCCCGCATGGCGATGAACGACGAAGAAACCGTTGCCCTCATTGCCGGCGGACACACCTTCGGCAAAACGCACGGTGCTGCCGTTCCCGCTCAATATGTAGGTAACGAGCCAGAAGGTGCTGCCATCGAGGAGCAAGGTCTCGGATGGAAGAACAAATTTGGCAAAGGTTGTGGTGCTGACACGATCGGCAGCGGCCTGGAAGTCATTTGGACAACCACCCCCACGAAGTGGAGCAACAACTTCTTCACGAACCTGTTCAGCTACGAATGGGAACTGACGAAGAGTCCGGCTGGCGCCCATCAGTGGACACCGAAAAATGGCGCAGGCAGCGGTACGGTGCCGGATGCGCACAATCCGTCAAAGCATCATGCGCCGTCCATGCTGACCACCGACCTCGCGTTGCGGTTTGATCCAGCTTACGAAGAAATTTCGAGGCGCTTCTACGAGCATCCAGATCAGTTCGCAGACGCGTTCGCGCGGGCGTGGTTCAAGCTTACGCACCGTGACATGGGCCCGATCCCGCGCTACCTTGGCCCTCTCGTTCCGAAGGAGACGCTGGTGTGGCAAGACCCGGTTCCCGCCGTGGATCATAAGTTGATCGGGGAGCAGGACATTACCGCTCTGAAGGCGAAGATCCTAAAATCCGGACTGTCGATCTCCCAATTGGTTACGACTGCCTGGGCATCGGCGGCGTCGTTCCGCGGCTCCGACAAGCGTGGCGGGGCCAACGGCGCGCGCATTCGCCTGGCGCCACAAAAGGATTGGGAAGTGAACCAGCCGGCCGAACTGGCGAAGGTTCTGCAGAAGCTGGAGGCGATCCAGAAGGAGTTCAACAGCGCGCAGTCCAACGGGAACAAAGGGAAGAAGATTTCGTTGGCGGACCTGATCGTTCTGGGCGGCAACGCGGCCGTCGAGGAAGCCGCGAAAAAGGCCGGACACGACGTGAAGATTCCTTTCTCGCCGGGACGCACGGATGCTACGCAGGAGCAAACCGACGTGCACTCATTCGCCGTCATGGAGCCGGTCGCGGACGGGTTCCGCAACTATCTTCGCAGCGGACAGGTCTTCTCGGCTGAGGAGTTGCTGCTCGATCGGGCGCAGTTGCTGACGCTGACTGCCCCTGAGATGACAGCGCTCATCGGCGGCATGCGCGCCCTGAACGCGAACTTCGGACAGGCGAAACGCGGCGTCTTCACCAACCGGCCCGAGACGTTGACGAATGATTTCTTCGTCAACCTGCTGGACATGAATACGAAGTGGGAGCCCTCCTCTACATCCGAAGGCGTGTATGAGGGACGCGACCGCTCGACGGGCAAAATCAAGTGGACGGGTACGCGCGTCGATCTCGTGTTCGGTTCGAACTCGCAGCTCCGGGCACTCGCTGAAGTCTACGCGTCTAACGACTCGAAGGAGGCGTTTGCGAAGGACTTCGCGGCTGCGTGGAACAAGGTGATGAACCTTGATCGCTACGACCTCGCCTGAACGTGCTGTCCGCCGTTGCTGGGATCGGCTAGAGCTTGTGACTTTTTCGTGGCTCGCGGGGGCGCATCGCGCGCTCCCGTGCCGCCTTTACGGACAAGCGCAACCATTTCGTACGGACCGAGTGGACGGAACAACTTAATTGTTTCGTTCCTTACGGCTTTGCGGGACGCCAGTGAGGCTTTGCCACTGGACTCCTGATGCTGATTGCGCTGGTGGCAGAGGGCGTGCAGGTGTCGCTCCCGTACACAATCTTACTGACCGCATTGTAAAAGGTGTTGTTACTGATAGTGTTGCTGCCTATGACCGGACCACTCAGAACTCCTGCGCAGGTGGCGCTGATCGTGTTTCCCGATACTGTGTTACCCGTTGCGCTGCCAGTGCAGGTGTCATCGATGTGTACGCCGGATTCATCTGCACCGGTAATCGTATTACTATCGGCGGTGTTGCTATCGCCGCACAGGTCGATGGCGTCGTATAAGTGGGTGAGTGTTACCGTGTTGCTGTTCACAATCGCATCGCTTCCCACAGCGATTCCGTACTGCGTGTTGCTCACGAGGTTGCTGGTAATGCGAACAGTACCTGTCGATGCATAAACCAGTATGCCCGCGGCGGCGTCTCCGGTGTCTCCGAAGACGTCGGGAGCCCACACATCCGATCCCACCGTGTTGCCGGTGATACTACCAGTCGCGTCGAATGCGATCTGAATTGAGTTCTGCCCCGCTCCATTCCATGGGCCCTGCCCGACTACAACATTGTTGGAGATGGTCACGTCCGTGCCACTTGCGTTTCCCGTGATTCCGTTCTTCTGATAATTTGCCACGTTGTTGTAGGAGATCGTTACAGTCGACGGGAAATAGGCGGAAGGATTGGGCTGCACCGTTGTAGCGCCGCTCTCGACGTAGATACCCAGGCCACTTTGGCAGCCGGTAAGGCCATCAGAGAGAATGTCATTAATCACGGAGTTGCGGGTAATGGTCCCGGAAGCATTCTGATAAAAGATGCCGATGGGGTTGCCATCGCAGCCGAGACTTTCGAGATTGCTCCCGGAGGCGTCGATCGTCAGATCCTCGATCGTAACGCCAGTGGTGTTCTGCACCAGTATCTGGGCTTCGATTGCCGGCCCGCCGTAGGTGCTGGTCGCATTTGCCACCATCCCTCCGGTCGGAGCCGTAATAATCGCTGCCTTCGAATTGCCCGAGACAACTCCCTCCAGGATTACTTTCTTCGTAATCAGGACCTGCTCGGGATAAGTGCCGGGGCAGACGTAGATTGTAGTCCCCGCTACTGAGGCGGCGTTCACCGCCGCAGAAATTGTCTGGAATGAGGTGTAATTAGGCTCGCACTTGCCGACCGCGAGGAAGGTTGTTGCAAACATCGGCGCAGCCGCCAGCAGCAACCCGGCGGCCAGAACACATTTTCTGAATCGCATCTTAACTTTTCTCCTTCACGGATCAACTCGTATTGCCTCCGCATCAACTGTTCGCCTAAATGCGAAACGCGAAGCCGATGCGAACGGCCCTATGCATAACCTTTTGCGTTCTTCCGAGTTAGCCCCTGGAAGATGAGCAAACGAAACCACCGTTTCACGCAAGTTGAGGGTTTAAGCGACAAACACCACAAGGACGTTGCTGGGGGTACTCAATCCCTTGCGGTAAGGCCGATGCGCGTACATTCTTCAAGACGCACAGTGGAACAACTAGGGCCCGAGGATCCGAACGACAACCGCGCGGCGAATCTAAACCTTTCTTGCTTTCGTGTCAATCATTCGTGCTGTTGAAAAAAATTAATCTGATGGCAAATTACAAGCTCCGATCCGGCCTTACATTCTTGGCGTGTGTCACAGAAAGCCGCAGATAACGACACCGCGGTTGGAAATGAGGAAAAAATCTGTGCAAAACCATTGAAACAGTTGGTGCCGTAACAATTTTGTAGCCGAAGATTAACTTGACTTCCTTTAGGCTGGGTACTGTAGTTGGCGCTACTCGGAAAATAGATTTTGGGAACCCCAAGTTCAACAAGAACAAAGTGTGACTGCTGTTCTCTCGCAGGTCCTTAGGAGGGACTATGAGATTTTCGCGCTTCGTCTTGGCATTAGCCAGCGTCGTATTAGCTGCCGCTCAAGCCTTTGGCGGAAACCTGGCAGGTTTCCAAACCACAGTTCCCTACCAGACAGGGGTCGTCGGGGCCAATTTTGTGGTAGCAGCGGATGTGAACGGCGACGGTTTCCCAGACATTGTCGTGGCCACCAACAATGGCGTGACTGTGATGTTAAACAATGGCAACGGAACATTTGCCGCGCCGTCAACGGACGTGGGTGGTGACTACGCGACGTGGGCGGTGGCTTCCGAATCGGTGGCAGTCGTGGACGTAAACGGGGACGGATTGCCGGACATAGTAGTAACGAACTACTGTGCGCAGGCGGCCCCCGGCTGCTATGGCATCGCCGTGCTGCTTGGGAACGGCGATGGGACCTTCCAGGCGGCTATAGGCTATGACACCGCCGGACTGGCAACTGGAGCGGTCGTAGTCGGCGATGTGAACGGGGACGGATTGCCGGACCTGGTCGTGACCAACGAGTGCCAAGTCTATACCTGCGCCGGCGGGTCGTTGAAGCTGCTGCTGAACAATGGTAACGGAACGTTCGCAAGGGGCACCGAGATTTCGGACTCCAAAGGACCGGTTGCCATCGGCACTATGACTAACGACGGCAATCTGGACTTGGTGACGCCCGCGGGCGTGATGTTGGGTAACGGTGATGGGACGTTTCAGCCGGCTAATGGGCTGGTGGTGGCCGGAGCGAATTCGATTACTCTCGCGGATGTCAACAACGACGGCCACCTGGACGTGGTGGTGACGCTTACCAAGACAGTCGCGGTGCAGCTAGGTAACGGAGACGGGACACTTCAGTCCGCCAACACTTTCAAAACGGGTGGGCTGAATCCACTGTGGGTCGCAGTGGCGGATGTCAACGGCGATAACAATCCGGATCTGGCCGTGGCCAACGAGTGCTCGGTACTTGCTGGGGGTACGTGCGGAGCCACGCCCTCGGTGGCTATCCTGGCAGGCAAGGGCGATGGCACCTTTTACTCACCGGTCACTTTCGCAACTGGCGGATACATTGCCACTTCGGTGGCGGTGGCCGACGTGAACCAAGATAGCAAGATCGATCTGGTCGTTTCGAATGCCTGCGCGGGCCCCGCCCCCGCCGACTGCGGCTCCGGCTCCGTCGGAGTGCTGATAAACAACTTTATTGCGTCAACCACCACAAAAGTCATGTCGTCGCTGAACCCGTCGGTTCTGGGTCAGTCGGTGACCTTCACGGCTACAGTGGGGTGGCAATACGGCTTCGTGCCCACTGGGGAAATGGTGAATTTCTCCTCTGGCACGAGCTTCCTTGGTTCAGCCCCCCTGAATTCTAGCGGCTTGGCTGTATTCACCACCTCAACGCTCCCCGGGGGAACGCATACGATCAAGGCGGCCTATGTTGGGGATGCCTATTTCAATCCAAGCTCGAGCAGTGTGTCGCAGGTGGTTGAGCCGTACAGCACCAGCACCACTGTGTCTTCTAATCCCAGTCCTTCCTCCAACTACGGTGAACCGGTCACACTGATGGCAGTGGTGAGTTGCATCAGCAGCACCTGCAATGGACATATCCCGACCGGGAAGGTGACCTTCAAGAACGGCACCACGACCATAGGCACAAGCACTTTGGACCCGACCGGGACGGCGACGCTAAACACCAGCACGCTACCGTTAGGCATGGTTTCACTAAAGGCCAGCTACACTGGTGATTCGGAAGACAGCACGAGCACGAGCACGGGCGTAGTGGTGCTTACTGTGAATCAGGCGCAGATCATGATGGCGCTGAGTTCTACGCCAAATCCGTCCGGCTCCGGGAAAACGGTGACTTTCACGGCGACGCTGACCAGTAATGGTGGATTGCCGACGGGGCAACCGGTGACCTTCAGCTACAACGGTAAAGAGTTGGGCACGGCTGACGTGTCGGCTTCGGGACTAGCGGTCTTCTCGACGAAGACCTTACCGTCGGGACCAGACGTGGTGACCGCGACGTATGCGGGGAATTTACACTACAGTGAAGCCTCGGCACAGACGACACAGAACGTAAACTAGCGCGCATCAGTTAAGGGCAGTTGTTTTGCTTGTACGGTAGTATCTATTGCAGTTTATGTTTAGGTGATTACGCTCAAACCCCCTTTTTTGGGGGTTTGTTTTTTCATTCGAAAGGGGCGAAAACGAGTACATGACAGAATCGGACGCTCGTCCAAGTTCTTGGATAACGTCGCTTTCGAGCAAAGCAGCATCAGACAAGTTTCAATCGGCTTGGAGTCGAGAAAGATCCTACGAAAAAGTTCGGCCATTGTGATGCTTGCTTGCCGACCGGTCTAAGCGTCACATTTAGAGCTATAGCGGACGCCGACCTCCCACTGCCCGGAGGCGCTGGTGGCGATGCTAGCCAACTACCCTCCAAGCGCTGTAGCCGCACACCGCGGGCAGTGGCGGCTCCACAGGTTCCTTCTTGCAAGCTGCTCCGTATTTATTCGAGCTGGTGGTACGATCCCATATGGAAAGAATCAGCGCCTTCAAGGCGATTCAAGCATCCATAGCTTTGCTAGTGCTGTTGTCGCTGGTGCATCCATCGCGGGTCTTCGCGGCGAGTCCTGACCTGGAGATAGTTCTGACCGGTTCCCGACAGCGTATTGAGAAATTGGACTACCGCTTGACCGGGCGACTCACACGGGTAGAAGGCAACGAGAAGCGCACAAGCTACAAGTTTGCCGCCAAGGCCCACTGGTTTCCCGATGGTTTGCGTTTCTTATGCGAGATCTCGGGGCCTGGCTCAGAGAAGACCCGCCTTCTTCTGCAAATGAGCGTCAGTGGGCACGTGACCATCGAGAAAATACTTCCGGGTGAGAAGGCCGCCAGCGTGTTGCCATTCGAACGCTGGAACGACCCGATCGTAGGAACAGACTTCTCCTATGAGGATATGGTAGAGAGCCAGTTCTTCTGGAAGAATCAGACACTCCTGGCACCTGAGAAATACGGCGCACGGGATTGCTTTGTCCTTAAGAGCATGTCCGGCGCTCAGGCTCGGTCTTACTATGATTCGGTAACATCGTGGATTGACCGCGGCATTTTGTACCCTGTGCATGTGGTGAAGACGCTCCACGGGACGGGCCAGCAGAAGGAATTCATTTACTACGGGCTGCGACAAATCAGCGGCGTTTGGTCTGCGTCGCAGATCGAGGCGAAGCTGCAAGGCCAGCCCGGTTCCTCGATTCTTGTAGTCGAAGCAGGCTCAACAAAGGCAAATCTTGGACGCAAGGACTTTGATCTCAGCCCGTCCAGCGCTCAAGAAGAGAAAGTGAAATAACTGGCATCGCTTGAATTGGGCCGTTGCGAGGAACTGTGCTGTCGCGGAACCATTCGCAGTGCTCGCTGTCATGAGAGAAGCTATTTATCAGACGCTGCCGGAGCCCCATACAAGCCAAAGGGCCACCAATTCCAGTCGCCGGCAAGTCGCAACAGGGCTGGCCCGACAACCATCCGCACCACTGTGGCGTCGATGACCACCGCCCCGGCCAGCGTAAAACCCAGCATTTGAACGACCAGAAAGCTGCCCAAGGTGAATGCGGTGAAAACGGCAATCATAATTGCCGCAGCGCTCGTGATGAGGCCGGCAGTCCGTGCCAGACCCTCGATCACTGCTGATCTCTCACATAGACCGCGCCGCCGTTCTTCGAGAACTCGGGCGACCAGGAAGACCTCATAGTCCATGCTCAATCCAAAGACGATGGCAAATGAGAGAATCGGCACGATTGGGTATACGCTGCCGGTCGGTCCTTCGAGCCCAAAAAGTTTGCTACCGTGGCCATCCTGAAAGACGACAACTAGCGCACCGAATGAAGCGCCAACGGAGAGCAGGTTAAGCAAGATTGCTTTGATAGCCGCGAATAAAGAACGTAAACCGATAAGCAGCGCCAGCAAGCTCCCCAATACGACGAGGAGGACCACCTTCGGCAAACGCTCTTTTACTACTAAGTCATAATCTGCCTCGAGTGCGGGAACGCCGCCGACGCGCAGCACCGCGCCAGGCACGCCGGTCATCGCCGCGACATCGGCGGAACGCACGTCTCGAACCCATTGAACCTGTTCGTTAGGCGAAAGAGCGGCGGTGGGCAGCAACTCAATCAAGGTAGCTCGGCCATCGCTGCGAAGAAAACTCTTGCGGATTGGCTCGGGCACATCGTTGACAGCATCGGCAGTATCGGACATTCCCGTTAGGGTCGGAAGAGATAGGACCTCCTCCGCTCTAGGATCGCTCTGGAAGCGTTTCGTGATGCGAGTGGTGGCTAGCCAGCCAGTTGGCGAGAGCGGCGGAGATTGCGGCGGCAGCTCGAGGATTACTCGCAGACCCTGCACAATGCCCGACCGCCCCATACCCTGCAGCGTGTGTAGTGCTTGCACCGACTCGGCTGCGGCCGGGAGCGAGTCATGGTCAGGAATTCCAGGAGAGATCCTCCGCGCCTGGAATGCAAGGATCAGCAACGGAATCCCGGCGACGAGCAAAGCTGTCCAGGGCCAGCGGGTTACGATCCCGCCCCACCGCACCCACCTCTCGCTTGCCGCGCATAGGTCCCGCGTTTTTGATCGTCCGTCTGGAATACTCACTCTTGCGACATTGATGCGATGCCCTAGCAGACTAAGCGCCCAAGGCAGAATGGATGTGCACAACATGACACTCAAAGCGGTCACCAGCAGGCCAGCTATCCCGATGGATCGCAGCTCGCTGATGGGCACAATCAGGAGCGCCGAAAATCCGATTGCAACTGTCGTAGCCGAGATGATCAGCGTCCGCCCCGCCTGCCTGGCAGCAATATCGGCAGCAGGGCCGGGATCATATCCTTCGGCCAATGCTTCGCGAAACCGGCTCACCATCAGCAATGCATAGTCGATGCCCAAGCCAAGACCGAGCATCGTTGCCAGATTCTGTACCAGAATCGACAGCTGCAGATAATGCGCGAGGAGTGCCGCTGCCCCCAACGCCATGGAGATGGAGAGCAGTCCAACTCCCAGCGGCAATAGCGCGGCTACGATGCTGCCGAAAGCCAGCACCAGCAGCACGAGAGTGACCGGCATCGCTCGTTCCTCGGCATGTGTGACATCGTCGGCGCTGACCTTGCGAAGATCGAAGTTCAATGGCGTTTCGCCCGTAATTTCCAGTTTGATCTTGGGATATTGCGACCTAAGCTGACCTTCCATCCAGTCTGCTCTTGCCCGTAGTTTGGGGACCAACCCCTCCACAGTTTCACCGTGCGGCTCCAGCCCAACGATGATCAAGGTCCCGCCATTTTTCCCGATGAACAGAGGATCTGGCCAATCCACACTTGAGACCACCCCCGACACCCCTGGCACACTACGCAACGAAGTGGTTAAGAAGCCCAACACATCTGCGCCTTTGGCGGAATCCGGATCGGGAATACCGCTGATCACCAGAATCAGTCGGTGGGCGAACGGAGACCGGAAACGCTGCGCTATTTCCAGGTCAACTTTTTCGGATTCTCCGCCCTTGATGTGCACAACTGTCTCCAGGCGGCGTTCGACTTTGTAGGAGAAGGGCAGGAGCGCGAGCGCCATGACAAAGCCAGACATCGCCAACCAGAATCGGCGGCGAGCGGCATCATGGGCAGTCTTCGAGCTTGGCATTACCATAGGAGATCTGTGTCGTTCCCGGTTCGTCTGAAAGCGATGAAACGCTATTAGTCTACATTCATGATAGGGCGAGAGCGATGGCCGCGAGCTGGCTTTCACCGCCAGACATCTTAGCGTGCTGGTGGGTTTTTTGTTCCGCCCCTTTGCGGCGCCTGCCCTGGGACGAAACGGAAGTGGAACATTCTCAACCGCGCCCTCTTTCTGAACTTGGGTTGGCGGCGGTTCTCATTCCCGCGCCATATCGCGCTGGCGCCAAGCTGCACGGACATAACACTGAAAACTGCCGACTCCCCGGCATGAAAAGGAGAGCGTATATTTGCGACATGGGACGCCCAATTTCCCATCTGCTGGGTGCCTTCGGAATGCTGCTGAGTATGGGACTCTCTCTCTGCTCAACCCGCAGAGGGCAGACCGATTCGTAGATAGTCTTGCGGGACCACAACACGAATACAAGATTGTCTTAGGTGCCGCCCTGTTAGCCACAGTGTTCGCGTTCGTGGCCGCGGTTGGCGCTTCAAAGTGGTGGTATGTCGGAGTAGCTTTGTCGTCTGGAACGCTGGCATATTTCACCATCAGCCTTTCGTCCTAACTGCCATAACGGCCGCCTAGTCGTTCTCGGTGGGATTAATGGGCTCCCCAACAATGTTGTAGTAGACCTCTTTGGGAGACTTAGCCTTCGCTGGCTTGCCCGGAGTCACAACCAAGGGCGGCACCGGCTTCGACTTCTGCGGTGCCGGAACCGGAGAAGCTGAGACGGACGCCTGCGGAGTCCGGGGCACTGGGGCCGGATTCACCGGTGTCTGGGTCTTGGTGGCAACGGGCTCTGGAGGAGCCATAATGGAGATCGGTGCGGTAGTCGCTTGCGAAACCCGCTTGGTCCCCCGCACCATTTTCACTCGTACGGGCGGGCGCTTCTTTCGTGACCACTCGTGCAGCAGCACAAACACAATTCCTGCCAAGCAAAGCGCCAGAACTGACTTGAACAATGCTGGAAAGTTGAACTCACCTTTTCCGAGATACAAAGGAGACTGGGGGTCTACTTCCATCGCCCTGGCTAGCAACGGCACCAGAAAATTGCTGGTGAGAGAAGTCATGAATCCCCAAATACCCTCTGCCAGAATCACGGCGGCCACCAGCTGAGCGATCCATTTCCCGAGATCTGCGGTCGATTCGGGGCCGGAGGTCTGCTCTTCGTCCATACCTATGTGATGCAGATTGTGGCATAAAGGAGTTCAAACGTAAAAACCGGCTTGAGTGGATGGGGATTCCACAAAGGCCGGTCAAACCACGCTTGCGATCGTTAGCTCAGTGACTAGGCCGATTTCTTCGCGGCCTTCACCTTCGCCCATCTCGCCCTTTGTGCAGCGGCAATCCTCTTGCGGGCGGCCGCCGAGAGAGTCCGTTTGCCGTGTATTGAGACAACCTTCGCCGTTTCCCGAACCTTGGCCCACCGTGCCCTTTGTGCAGCCGCCATCCGCGCCCGAGCTGATGCCGTCACCTTTCTGGTGCCGGTTCCGTTTCCGTATGCACTGCCAAAAGCCGCTAGCGCAGCACCAATTCCGCGGAGTTCCTTTGTCAAGCGATCTTGTTCCTTCTTCAACAACCGGACGAGTCCAGTTACATTGTTCATTGAGTTCCCCCTCGCGATGGATTGTATCAAGCGGCGGCAGGCTTTGGCCGAGTGTCGTCGCCTGCGCATAAGCAAGTGATACTGAGTGTTCGCGACAGACAAGGCTTTCTGACCATTCGAGCGAAGCGTGCCACGGCCAATGATTCTGCCGTGACTGTGGCACATCGGCCTGACGACGAAGCAATTTCCAGCCACGGGCGATACATCAGGATTGATAGTGCCGCCTAAAGGAATTTCAGGCCTTCCGGGTGACAATCAGTACAAGGATGCTCGGCAGGTAGATGACGGAAGCATGCAAGACGCGGCTGGCGAGAGCGTTGGAAGTTGATTGTGCCAATCTTATTCCGTGATAAAGCAGAAAGATTCCCGCCAGGAAAACACCACTCAAATAAATTGGATCTCTGCGATCGAGTATGGGTACTATCGTAATGATGACCAGAATCACAGTAAAGGCAACAATCTCTGCGCGGGTAAAACGGGAATCGAGATCGCACTGAGGCAGCATCTTATAGCCCGCCTGCGCGTAGTCGTTCCGGTACATCAAGGCAATTGCGAGGAAATGTGGAAACTGCCAAAGAAATACGATAGCGAACAAGAACCAGGCGTTTCGGGCGATACTCGCAGAAGCTCCTGCCCAGCCGATCAGAACTGGCATTGCGCCGGGAAAAGCCCCGACCAAAGTGCATAGCGGGGTCTTCCGCTTTAGCGGAGTATAGACAATCAAATACGAGAGAAGTGTGAAGATTGCGAGTAAAGCCGCCAAGCGGTTGACCGCGAATGCAAGATACAATCCCCCGGCGACGCTCAACAGAATCCCAAAGATAAAAGCTTCCGGGGCGGATAGCCTGCCAGAAGGCAACGGCCGGTTGGCGGTGCGCAGCATCTGACCGTCCCAAACGCGCTCCATCCACTGATTGAGCGTGGCGGTACCGCTCGCCACAAAGAGCGTACCGACCAGTGTATTAATCAGGCCGGCGATACGGAAAGGTCCAAGGGAGGCAAGGTAATAACCGGTCGATGTTGTCATCAGAATGAGGAGATTCACTTCGGGTTTGGTGAGGGTGTAGTAGTCCCGAAGCTTGGAAGTGAAGTGATTCGTCAGGCTCGGCCGCCTTGTTGTGGAATTGATTGTCATGCTCTCCTGCAATTAGCCTTCAACTTCGCCTACTGGTTTCGCTAGAGATTCGTCCAGAGTACCCAGAACAGATATAGCCAGAGAATGCCCATGAAATGCCAATATTGCGCAGCTGCCGCGAACGTGCTCTGCCGCAGGGTCGATCGATGGAGTTTGCTCATAACATAAAGCAATCCAGCCAGACCACCCAACACGTGCAAGGCGTGCACACCGGTAAAGACATAGAAAAATGAGCTGTTCGAGTTGGTGGCAAGGTACAACCCTGCAGCCTTCAATTGCCGCCATGCCACGTACTGACCAACGACGAAAAGCAAACCGAGCGCCCAGGTGACTGCCAGCCAGCGCATTGGCGCCGCGGTCTGGTTCGTAATTCCGCCAGCGAAGCCCAAGATCTGTCGGCGCGCGAGCTCCAGTGTGACGCTGCTGGCCAGCAGAACAACCGTATTAGCGTAAAGAATGGGAGGCAGCGTCAGATGATGCCAGTCCAGTCCAGCACCCTGGCGGACCACCAGTGCACTGGTGAGCGCGGCGAATGACATGGTAATTGCCGCCAAACCAGCCCATACGCCGGTCTTGGCGAGAGCCGGGGAGTGGTCCCCAACTGCAAACAAACTACCTTCCGCCGGAAGCAGATTCCGACCACCACCATCTCCAGACGGACCTTCACCCGGCAAGCGACCGGCGATTTTCGGTGGTTCGTGAACCGTGGTTGCCATACCCTAGACTCCTCTATGCTGTAGTCATCGCCTTTCCCAGTTGATGACTGCGCGTTTTTTATTTGCAGATCTTGACTACGAGGGCTTGCGGTAGAAGGGTCAAACCTCGCGGTGATTCACAAACTCCTCGTTACACAGGTTGCGCCTGCGGTACACCAGGCGCGCGAACAATCCCGTCATCAGCAGCGGTGGAATCATCAAGATCACAATGCCATTCTTTAGAGCGTGGATGAGGCGGGCACCCGACGCAGCGGCGCTCTGATAACACATGGCGCAACCCTGTGCATGCAGATATGTGGGAGCTACTAACAGCAGAATGGCCAGCGCCGCTAGCCCCGGCCTGAAGTACGGGCTCGTCTGTTTTGCAAAGCTCACTCGATCTCCTTCACGCTTATGGTCATGCCCACAATCGGTTTATCTCCCCAAACTCATTCTCGCCATGCGGAAAGCGTCCGGCCAAAGGTAATTCAGAAATACGAGCACGAAGAGCGTGGCGGGAAAAATGGTCCAGAATAAAAGCCGATTCTCGTACTTCACATGCATCAGGTACATGACCCCCACGAAAGCCTCCACACACGCCAAGCAGAGCAATGCGGCAAGCAAGGTTCGTACCGACAGATGCTGATAGGTCAGAACTACTTCAATCCCCACGATGATCATCAGCCCGATCACAATTCCTGCGTTAGAACCCATGTTCAGTTCTTGTTTCGAAGGCATGGTGGCTTCTTCCTCCTGCTCGAATTTCAATTCAACGAGCGGCGTTCATCAAGTACATCATCGGAAAAACAAACATCCAGACTAGGTCGACGAAGTGCCAGTAAAGGCCTGCTGTTTCGACGTGGCTGCTATCGTAGCGACCGCGGTTGTAGCCCCGCGTGATAATCAGGAGCGCAATGACGCCGCTGACCACGTGCGCCAAATGAAGTCCGGTGACGCTGAAGAAGGTCGCACCAAACTGAGCCGAGCCACCGGTAGGATTCGAAAAAAGCCCCCAGCCCTCGCCAAACATCTTGAACCATTCGCGCAGGTGCAGGATCGCGAACACTGTGCCTAATAACATGGTCAGGCCCAGCCATTTGCTGGCGGAAGCTTTCTGGCCAGTCTGCGTGGCCCGTACGGCCGCCAGCATGGTGAGGCTGCTGGACAGCAGGATGAAGGTCATGACGATTCCATTTAAGATCGTCGAGAACTTGAACGGCGTGCCCCAATTCTGGCTGCCGACGCGCATGTAGCCGTAGCCAAACAGAAACGTCGCAAAGGTTAGAGCATCGGAGACGATAAAAAGCCAAATCCCCAGCTTCTTTTTGTCGATGCCGTAAGGAGAACTTTCCATCACCACTTCGTGCCCAGTTTCGATGGTCAGTGCGGATTGATTCATGCCGCCTCCCTGCGATTGATTCACACATGAGTCACTATCATGAACAGCGCGTTAAGTCCCCGCGATGGATTCTTCCTCTGACGTCTGCATTACGGAGTCGTCGCCGTCGTATTCCATCGGCCCGTGATGAACGGTAATTTGCCGGCCGCCGAAGTTATCGAACGGTGGCGGCGAGGTTGTATCCCATTCCAGCGTAGTAGCCTGCCACGGATTATCGGGAGCCTTAGGTCCTTTGAAGCGGCTCCAAATCGCGTTGTACAAGAAGATGAATTGCACCGCGCCCAACAGCAACGCGGCGACAGAGATGAACCGGTTAGTCGGCATCAGCGGCGCCATGAAGTCGTCCACAAATGCCGAATAACGGCGAACCGCGCCTGTGAAGCCCATCAAATGCATGGTCATGAAGACGAGGTACACGCACACAAAAGTCAACCAGAAGTGCACTTTGCCCAGCCTCTCGTTCATCATGCGGCCCCACAGTTTCGGAAACCAATAGTAGAAACCGGCGAAGGTCGCAAATATGGCGGAGAGGCCCATGGTGAAATGGAAGTGGCCCACCACGAAGCTGGTGGCGTGCAGATAGGAATCAACTGCGGGCTGCGCCAGGAAAAATCCACCGATTCCTCCACTAATGAACAGAGAGATAAATCCCAGGCAGAACAGCATCGGAGTCGAAAAGCGTATGTTTGCGCCGTAAAGCGAGGCCGCGAATACCAGCACCGCAATGACGGAGGGAATGGTGATGATAAGCGTTGGCACCGAGAACACCATCGCCATATACGGGCTCATCCCGCTGACGAACATATGATGACCCCAAACCACGAAGCTAAGCGCGCCAATCGCGGCCATGGCAAAGGTAATCGCTTTCCACCCTCCGACCAGCGGTTTCCGGATGAAAGTCGGCATCACGTGCGCGACGATTCCAAACGCAGGCAAGATGATGATGTAAACTTCCGGATGTCCGAAGAACCAGAACAAGTGCTGGAACAAGAGCGGCGAACCACCGGAGTGCGGAAGCATCTTGTCATTCATCACCAGGCCGCCAGGAATAAAGAAGCTGGTTCCACCGAGGCGGTCGAGCACCAGCAGGAGACATGTAGGTAACAGCACGGCAAAAGCCAGCAAGCTTACCCACGCATTAATAAACCATGCCCAAGTCGAGAGCGGCAGCCGCGATAGCGTCATCCCCTTAGTGCGCAGATCGATGGTCGTCACAATGAAGTTAAGCGACCCGAGGAGCGACGCGATACAAAAGATTGCGATCGAAAGTCCCCACAGATTTTGGCCCCAGCCCTGTCCTGGACCTGCGGCCGAGCCCACTGCGCTCAAAGGCGCGTAAGCGGTCCAACCAGAAAGCGGCGGACCATCAGGAATGAAAAAAGTCGCGCAGGCTAGAACGAAACCTACGAAGGTGGTCCAGAAGGACGCCATATTCAGCCGGGGAAATGCCATATCCGCAGCGCCTACCTGGATGGGCAACATAAAGTTGCCAAATCCGGCCATGGGCGCCGCGGTCAGCACGAAAAACGCCATGATCGTGCCGTGCATGGTCATCAATGACAAGTAGTACTCCGGAGTGACAACCCCTCCCGGAGCGCCGTTGGGAGAGAGCGCACCCAACAAAGGAATGGCCGCCGTCGGCCAACCGAGGTGAATGCGCATGACCCACGAAAGCGCCATCCCAATGAATGCCGCGACCAGGCTCAAGGTCACGTACTGGATTCCGATTACTTTGTGATCCACGCTGAAGATATACTTGCGAATGAAACCCTGTGGCGGTGCATGGTGCGTAAGCGGGTGCGCCGAGATATCGTGCATGTGATCTCACCCCACGAGAGAATATTTCGTCTGCCCATTCAGGAAGCAGAGCACTTCAGTTACTGCATAGCCGCTTGCTGCTTCATCCAGTTATCGAAGTCAGACTGCGACATAACGTCGAGATAGGCCTTCATGTTGTAATGCCCAAGACCGCAGAGTTGCGTGCACACAATTTCGAACCTGCCCGTCTGGGTCGCCGTGAAGTGGATCGGGATTACAATGCCAGGCACAAAGTCTTGCTGGACGCGCAACTCCCGTACGTCGAAGGAGTGCCCCACATCTTTGGAGTGCAGCGTGAGCAGCACCGGCTTATTCACCGGAATCGCCAGCTCCGCGGTGACGATGTCGTCCTTCGCATCGGCATCGTGGTCCGTATCGAGACCGAAGAAATTCTGATTTCCTTCGTTGATGAGCTCCGGGTGAAGCGCCCCGAACGTGCCATCCGGTCCGGCATAACGGAAGTAAAACGCAAACTGCCCAGCCTGGACATCAATGCGCACCGAGTTCGGGTCCGGCGGTGTGAAGTAAACCGAACCCCATGCCTTGGATCCAACAAACGAGAGCACCAGAATCTCGACGCCCACCACAACACATGCAAACACAATGAGAGGCTTGGCGCCCCCAGGGAACGACTTCATCTTGCGCGTGCCCTTACTGTCGCCATAGAGAAAAGCAAAAGCTGCCAGCACCAGTTGCCCGGCAACAAACAAAATGCCTGCGCCGAATACCGTTTCTTCGATCTGATGATCGATATTGGGACCGTGAACAGAGACATCCACCGGCATCCACCACACGTGAGCGACAACGCAATAACCGATCGCCAGGGTGATGATCACCACTACGACGGCAAACACTTTACCGGGCATGTGTTCCCTCGCTTTTAGTCGACCTTGGGTCCCCAAAATCACATTCGGAGCGGCTCCACAGTCGTGCCGCCCCGATTCCCGTTCTGCCTCAGTTGCTACTTTGCCTTGAAGGTGAAATTGGCGGTGGCCGGTTTCCCTGCAGCAACCGTTACATTCTGAGTCTGAATTCCGTAGATTTCTTGCCACGCGGTGAGGGTGTAATTGCCCGGCGGCAGGTTCTCGAGCTTGAAAGAACCGCTGTCGTCCGTAACTCCGTAGGGGCCCTTCACGACAACTATGTAGGCCTGCATCCACGGGTGGACGTTGCACTTGACCGGCACGGGGACTTCTTCGCTTGCCCAAGTCACATCCAGAGGTTGGCCTCCTGGCATTTGTGACTTGTTCCAGGAGGCGTTTTTTGTGGCTAGCGGGTGAATGTTGTGCAACGCCTGATCGCTATTCAGGATCTTCATATGCTGGCCCACATCCACTGCCACGACGTGAGGGAAGTACTGGCAACCTTTTTGTTCCAGCTGGACAGGCTGCGAGGAAGGGGCTTCGCTGCCGATCAGGCCCTGGCTAACATAGACGACCACATTGGCCAGACCTCCGTTGGCGCCTGCAACCACGGTTTCCATGGTGGCGGGCTTGTCCTTGTGAGCCGCGGCGCAACTCGGATCCTTCGACATGTCAATCGGCTTTTGGTGCGGAGGTGTGCCGTCAAGCTTGACTGTGCCCGTGATCTGTCCGGGGGAAGCCGCACTGACGCTTCCTCCTGAATGCAATAATCCGAGCGCGAGAACCAATACGGCTGAGGCTACTGTTACAACTTTATGTCCAGCTTTCATTGAATTCTTCTCCTCCGTTACTGTGCTGTGGTCAAAGCTAAGGCGCTTGCCGGCAAAGCCAATGGCACAGAATGCCGACAACCGAACCATCTTTCGATCCACAAATGGCCCATCCGCAAATACTGCTCTTCGATCAGATAGGCTGGCGAGAGGCGCGGGAAATGCTAAAGCATGCATGGAAGGAAGTCTGTGAGTTGAGTCATAGATCAATGTGATCAACATCACAAAGAAGGATTGCGAGCTATGGCGGCTCTAGCGCAAAAGCCAAAGGAGCCCTCAGATCAACGAGTTGCTTTGGAATCAGAGCTGAGTCCACCACCAAGAGCCTGTCAAAGCAGGTGTCGTCAGCCGTCCGGAAGCTATCTAGAAATGGGCTCTTGTAAGCGCGCGCCAGATCAGTGATGAGAAGCCGGCGCAGCTGAAGCGACCTACGCGTACGCTTAGGAATCCATGGAATGCTGGCGAATGACGGAGACCACCGAAGTTTCAAAAAGGTCTTAATGTTTAGCGCCAGGACTCGGCACTGATACGACTGATACCGTTTTCGTGGGAATTACGCCAACCATCATTTGCCGCGCGGACAGAATTTCGCGCCGAGGTTCAAGCGAATAGCGGGTTTCGACGAGGCGTGGGTGGTTGTAAATTTAGGATCGGACATTCTTCCTCCATGCGGAAATCACGCTGTTTAGGCCTTGATCGGTGGGCTTGGCGCAATAGCGCCTACTCCGGACCTTTACAGCCTATCTTCCAGTCGATGCTGCCGAGTTGCAGAGAGCCATCGTCCGCTACGCCCGGACAATAGTGATAGCAATCGACGCGGGCAACGAACTTCTTACAGTTTTTGTATGCAGGATACTGCTCGATGAATTTTGCCAAATTCTCCGGGTCGTTCAGCCAGTCGCGCGCTTTTTTTGCGTCATCGAAACCGTCGCTTTGCGCAGAGGAGTTTGAATCGGGCTTGAGTTCGACCACTTGGCATCCCCTGGGATCCATAAAGTCCACCCGGCGAGAGATATCTGACAGCGATACTTCCGCGTTGCCATATTTCGAGTTCGCGTTATCGAAGCTGGAATTCATGCTCTGATATTCCGCATGTGCCTTCTGCCCCAAATCTCGCAAGGCGGAGAAGACGGGATTACTTCCTGCGTGCACGCCATTACTCATGGTGTCGATCCGTTTGGAGACCTCATCCACCCGGCTCTGCAGCCGTGTGAGATCGTCCTTCTTGTCTTTGCACTCGTCGGCATCGATTGCGGCTTGCAAGCTCTTGCTGGCTTCATCGTGCAGTCTGTTGAGTTCATCGGCCTGGCTGACAATCGTGCTCTCGACTCGATGGCCGGCCTCATCCATGACATTAGCGCGCTCTTCATCGTCGGCGGAACACGCAGCCTCCACAAAGCGCTTCTGCTCCTCTGGAAGCATGCGACGGATCTCTTCGTACTGATTCAAATATTTTTCCGCAGCGCTCTTGGCGTCATCGCAGCTATCCGCGAAGACTGGCAGGCAGAGGGCTGACCAAAGAAGCGGAAAAAGTAGCGATAGCGCAACCCGAATTGCTTTGATCATCGATTCTCCTTTTGCATTGCCGATCGACCGGGTAGGTCCTCAATTACGTGGAGATAGTGACGCGCAGCGGCAAAACGTTGCATCGTGAGCAGCGCGCTCTCATGGGGGTTGGGTACGAATTAGGCCCTCCCGCGCGGTACGAATTGACTGGCGATTCCGTAAATACCGGCGCGTGGCCTAGCGCCTCGCCACCAGTGCGAGTCTATTGGTCCTCAGGAACGGATCATGTGGCTTCTGCCCAGGCATTGCGGCCTCCGTGCTTGGCTAGTCGCGTACCGAGCTGGACTATTCGCTCGATCTGATGATGAAGAAAAGGAAGAGCCGTTTACGCTTTCGTCCACCTAAAGAGGATGGCGGGGAAATCTTGGAGACTACTTTCGGCAGCAGTGGTCTCTCGACCGTTTCCGACCATGCGCCAACTCCATCGCTTTCATTGACTTGCCTGTTTTACCGACGTAAGATTCTGGGCCAATGATCGGCCAAACCATCTCGCACTACCGCATCATCGAGAAGCTGGGCAGCGGAGGTATGGGCGTTGTCTATAAGGCCGAAGACACGCGGCTGCATCGCTTCGTCGCCCTCAAGTTTCTCCCCGAAGAACTGGCCCGCGATCCGCTGGCGCTTGCCCGTTTTCAGCGCGAAGCTCAAGCCGCCTCCGCGTTGAATCACTCCAACATCTGCACCATCCACGACGTCGGCGAGCAGGACGGCCACACTTTCATCGTCATGGAGTATCTGGACGGTGGAATCTTGAGCAACAAGATCGGCGGCCGTCCGCTGGATCTGGATTCGCTGCTGCGGTTCGCCATTGAGATCGCCGATGCCCTGGACGCAGCCCACGCTGCCGGCATCACCCACCGCGATATCAAACCCGCGAACGTCATGATTACCAGGCGGGGCCAGGCCAAGGTCCTCGATTTTGGCCTAGCTAAAGTAGTCGGCGGCCAGAGCGCGGGAAGCGGCCCCGACGATCCCACGCTTGGGGATAGCCATTTGACCACGGCTGGCGACACTCTGGGCACCGTCGCCTACATGTCGCCCGAACAGGTTGACGGCAAGCCCCTGGACGGACGCTCCGACCTTTTCTCCTTCGGCGCCGTACTCTACGAGATGGCGACCGGACGGATCGCCTTCGATAAGCCGACCAAGGGATCGACGTTCGGAGCCATCCTGCACGGGCAGCCACTTCCGGCGCGGCAACTGCATCCGGGCATTCCCGAGCGCCTGGAAGAAATCATCCGTAAGGCCCTGGAGAAAGACCCCAATCTGCGATATCAGAGCGCGGCCGAAGTACGCGCCGATCTGCAACGGCTGAAGCGCGACAGCGAGAGCGGACGCATTTCTGCGGCAGGTTCAGGCACGGTGGTCGTGCCCGAAGCTTCCGCAGCCGGGCGCGGGAGGCTCAGAAAAATTGCGCTGAGCGGCCTGCTTGTCGCCTTGCTCGCCGCCCTTCTGATCGGAGGCGGACTTTACTATCGTGGGCATCAGCAAAGCAAGCGCCTGACCGAGCGAGACACCATCGTGCTCACCGATTTTGCCAACAGCACGGGCGATGCCGTCTTCGACGACACGCTGAAGACCGCGCTCAACGTCTCCCTGCGGCAATCGCCTTTCCTGAATGTGCTCCCCGATAGCGAAGCCGCGAAGACCTTGCAGCAGATGACCCGTCCTCCTGACACGAGGCTCACGCCCGAAGTGGCCCGTGACCTTTGCTTGCGGGCGGGCAGCAAGGCTTACATTGCCGGAGCGATTGGCAGTTTGGGCAGCAAATATGTGCTGGAGTTGAAGGCAGTGAATTGCCAGAGCGGAGACACGCTGGCCGAGGAGCAGGTAGCGGCGGCCTCCAAGGAGAAGGTGCTGGACGTGCTGGGCGAGGCGGCATCCAAGCTGCGCGGCGAACTGGGCGAATCACTGGCGACGGTGCAGAAGTTTGATGTTCCGCTCTTGCAAGCCACCACGTCTTCGCTCGAAGCTCTGAAAGCATACACCCTTGGCAGGAAAGCTGGTGGCGAGAAAGGTGCTGCCGCAGCCGTGCCCTACGATCAGCACGCGATCCAGCTTGATTCGAACTTTGCCACGGGCTATGAGGCAGCGGGTTACGACTACTACAGTCTGGGCGAACTCGGACGAGCCAGCGTTTACTTCACCAAGGCATTCGAGTCACGGGAACATGCAAGCGAGCGGGAAAAGCTGGAGATCACCGCCCAGTACTATCAGGTCGTAACCGGGGAACTGGAGAAAGCAGCAGAAACGTTTCAGCAGTGGATTGAGAGCTACCCACGAGACTTCCGGGCACATTTCAATCTGGGCGTCGTGTACGCCTCACAGGGACAGTACGAGAAGAGCACGGAGGCGTGCCGCGAAGGCCTCCGCCTCGCTCCGGATGATGTCGGCCCCTACGAAAACATAGCCGACGGCCTGCTCGCCTTGCAGCGCTTCGGCGAAGCACGGCAGATCATCCAGCAAGCGCAGATGCGAAAGCTGGATGATTTCATAGCCCGAAACGCCCTTTATGCTCTGGCGTTTCTCGCGTCGGATTCCCCGGCGATGGCGGAACAGCAGCAGTGGTTCGCGGGCGAGCCCGACCTTCAGCACTTCGGGCTTTCGCTCGCCTCCGACACTGAGGCGTACGCAGGTCATCTGGTCAAGGCTCGGGAACTCACCAAGCGGTCTGTAGACTCCGCCATCCGCGCTGACAACAAAGAGAATGGAGCGCTGTGGCGGGCGATTGCTGCGCAGCGGGAAGCGGCCTTCGGCAACGCAGCCGAGGCGAAGCAGGCCCTCGCTGAGGCCTTGAAACTCGCTCCCAACAGTCAAGGTGTCGAGGACGAAGCGGCGCTGGCATTGGCGATGGCGGGCGATGTGGCACGAGCCGAAACCTTGGCGCAAGACCTCAACAGACGATTCCCGCTCGACACCCAGATGCAGTCCCTTTGGTTGCCAGCGATTCGGGCGCAATCGGCGCTCAATCGCAGGGATACACCCGCTGCGATCAAGATCTTACAACGCCCTCTGCCACCGATTGAGTACGGCACGATATTGTTTGGCACCAATCTCTCCTGTTTGTATCCCACGTACATTCGCGGCGAGGCATACCTGGCGGCCGGACAGGGCAGCGCCGCCGCTGCTGAGTTTCAGAAGATTCTCGACCACAGCGGCATCGTCTGGAACTGCTGGACGGGAGCGTTGGCGCATCTGGAAGTGGCTCGTGCCAACGCCTTGCAATCGAGAACGTCACAGGGCGCGGATGCCGACGCCGCCCGCGTACGTGCGCTCGCCTCCTATAAGGATTTCCTCACGCTCTGGAAAGACGCCGACCCCGACATCCATATCCTGAAGGAAGCCAAAGCGGAGTATGCGAAGTTGCAGTAGGCACTATGGGGACTAACTGTCGCCTACGCGATTGCAGATTCCTAACTGTTGTAACCAGGGCGATTACACTCAGAACCATTCGGTTATGCGCGTGATCGAGATTAACAACAGATAGACTCTTTGCCCTCGGTGTTATTGTCCGCACCACGTTTTTGGGCTGCGCGCTCGCCGCCAATTCGGCCTGCTTCTTACCATGCGCGACCAAATGCCAGTAGTCCAAAAATCACCGTAGGGTGTGCGCCTAGGCACGCATTCTGAGCGCTTGCAGTTGGCGTTGGCTAAGCAGCTTGGAGCCCGAACAGCTCAACTCGCTGCCCCGGCCGGGTCTCAGTATGATGTACGCGTGGACACTTTCAATGAGCGGTATTCCCGTCTCTCAAGCAAGCGACGTTACGAAGTCTGGTTTGTTCGTGTGGGATTGGCGGATGGCAGCGGAGCGTGGTGGTTCCGATATTTGCTGCTGAATCCCGGGCGCGGTGGCTGCCCGAACGATCCGCGCGGGATGCCGGTTCAGGTGTGGGCTATGTGGTTTCCTCGGGGGAATAAACCGCAGAGTTTCATTCGGGGGTTTCCTTTGGCGGATTTCGGTCTGAGCGATAGAGGACAGAACCCATTCCACCTCCGAATCGGCGCCAACGAAATTGGCGAAACATCCTGCCGAGGAGACTTGGAAGTTGAGGGACATAAGCTCTCATGGAACCTGGAGTATCACTCCACGTTTCGCGTGACATTGAGCAGCAAGGGCTGGATTGGATTCTCTCGAACGCCGCATTCAGACGCATCCTTTTCCGGACAGATCACGCTGGACGAGCGGAAGTTTGAGGGAGATCCGCTGGGATTCGGAGTGCAGGGACACAACTGCGGATACCGGCATCGTAACTTCTGGACCTGGGCCCATGCGCATTTTCCTCGCCCCGGATCGCCCGCGAGCACGCTGGAAGCATTGGTGTACGAGATGCCACTCGGGTTGGTCTTCCGCAAAGCTGTACTTTGGCACGACGGAAAGAAACACGAATTCCGAAATCTACAGGAAGCCGAAAGGGATCGAAATCGGCTTCGTTGGAGATTCAATTGTTGCGTGAAGGACGGGTGCAGCTTGCAAGCCACATTTGATGGCACGGGGCCGAGCGGTCACCGACTTCCCTATTTGAAAACTAATTGTACGGAGAGCTTCGAGGTCGCGAACAACAGCCTGGCAAGCGCGATGGTGCGGCTGGAGCTGCGCGGCGGGGCGGTCGAGACATTGAAAACAAATATCGGCGCCGTACTAGAGATGGTGGGCTAGAGTCATTCGGAACGCTGCGCCTTCGCCAAGCGCTGAGCGACAATGGCGTAGGCCGAAGGATTAAATGCCATTCCAATGTGAGTGCCCGGGACTTCAAAGTCGATTTCAGGATCTGTGGTCCGGCAGTAGCGCCAATCGACAATGCCATCATCACGAGTGTAGATGGCAGTCTGAAGCATGGACTCGGGAACTTCACGGCGCAAGGAGTCGACAAAATTGCAGGTGCAGCGTCCGGTGTAGCAGTCAGGAAGAACGCCTTTGCCATGTTCGCGCAGAATTCGCAGGCGAATCGCGTCCGCGGCATGGACAACATTGCGGTTTGCGACTGTGCCGCGAATCGGCGCAGCCAAAGTGATAACGGATGCGACGTCTCTGGGCCGCTGCCCGGCGATCGATCGCGCGATCACTCCTCCCAGGCTGTGACCAATCAAGTGAATCGGGCGTCCGGTCTCGGAAAGCGCTCGCTCCAAGGTCTCGATCACGTGGCGCTGAATCAAGAGGTTCGGGCAATCGGCATTGATACCGATGCCGGAAAAATATGGCCGGTAGCCGATGCGGCCGAGCCAGGCGTGCAACTCCATCAAGTAGAGATCAGTGCCTAGGAAACCCGGGATAATGATGACCGCAGAGTCATCCCCGCGGGGCACGCCGAAGCCGTAATAGATAGGAGTGGCATGCAAAATGAGAAGCTCAGCCGCAAACAGGGCTTCGGTCCAAGGTGAGATGTCAGCTTCGGAATGTGCCCTCTGACTGTGCTGGCTCCGCGCTTTTGGTGAGCTAGCGGTCTTCTTTGCTTTGGTTCGCGACTTCATCCCGATCGATCCACCAATCCGCACTTCGTGCGCGGGCTACAGAGCGGCGCCCCGCGCATTATACCTTCCCTTTCCGCTTCCGGCGCGAGTGCTGTTTACCTCGCGGAGTCTTCGCTAGCCGAGCTTCAAGCTCCGCCACCCGCCTGCGCAATGCATCAAGCTCGGGTTCGGCGTGCGGTTCAGATGCCGGGGTTCCGCGCAGGAGTTGCCTCATCATGTCCACCGGAGACAGGACGGCGGATTGAACTTCGCCTAGTCGACTCTGCACCGCATCCTGCACCCTCTGGTAGGTATCGAATGCGGACTTCAAATACCACATAATGAATTCCTGGCGTACTTCGTCGGACGCGACAATGAGTTGGCGCAACAACTCGAGCGGAAGGCCGGTCGGCTTGTCTTTAGCATCTTCCGTAATGATTTGTGTCAGGGTAACGCGAGTCAGGTCCTGACCCGTCTTTGCATCCACCACCTGAACGTCCTTGCCCGCGCGAACGAATTCCGCGATGTCGTCGAGATTCACGTACTTGCTGTTGGAGGAATCGTACAAGCGGCGATTTCCGTATTTCTTGATGACAACCGTTACGGGCTTCATGGTCGGCTTTATAGTCATTCGGTGCTGCGATGCACACTACATAAATATATATTGACACAGATAGCCGCGAATCGTATATTTATGTTGATGCTGCACTGCAGCAATACTTAAGGGGCAGCAATCAGGGAGGTATGGAATGCCAACCGCGGCAAAATCCGAATCTTTCCGGACTCATTCCGGCGAATCGTCTTTTGTATCTCTTCTATCCGGCTGGGCGCAGCAGGGGGTGCAGAGTTTCTTTGCCACACAGAGAATCCTCCTGGATCTCGCGATGCGGCAAAATGCGAGCTTGATGCACTCGTTACGGCAACAGCTGTCGGATCCTCATCATTCCCCCACCGCTATAGTGAGCGAAGTAACGGCTGAGGCAATCACGAACTTCATTGAAGGACAGAAGATCCTTCTCGAACTAGGGCAAGAACAGAACGAGCTCCTGATGACCGGGATGAAGGAGCGCGCAGGAGACTGGCCGGCGGCAGAAGCAATCACCGATCTGCTGCGGCGGAGCCTGGAGACCTTTATCAGCATGCAGCAGGAGCTCCTGAAGACTGCCGGCAAACAAACTCATTCATGGGTAGAGGCCGCCAAGAACGGGAAGCCGTACCAGGTCGATCACCTGGTGGAGCTGGCGCAGGAGTCGATGGAAACTTTTGTCAAAGCGCAGAAACAGTTCATGGACGTGATCGCTGAAGAAACGGCAAAAGCGACCAGCGGGAAGCATGCCAACAGCGCTCATAAAAACAAGAAGACTGAACTTTCGCAGTTGGCGCGCAAGGCCACGGAGTCCTTCATCGAGGCCCAAAAGAAAATGGTTGATGTGGCTGGGCGTCAGATGAATGCCGGCGTTAAAACTGCGGGCAAAACTCTGGAACTCTTCCGACCATTTCCTTTCCTCCCGCTAGCGGAATTGACGCGAGAGGGAGTGAAGAGCTACGTCGATGCACAGAAAGAATTGATGGCGGTCATGGCGAAGCCGGGTGGTGAGCGCAAGGCTACTCACAAAGTAGAACACCGTGCTAAGAAACCAGCGAAGAAAGCGGCGATGGCGAGCGCCTGAGGGTACGTAAAGGGATGCCGGAAAGCAGAACGCATCCCGGATTATGCTTACAACGCGGACGCAGAGGTGAGACGTGCCAACGTGTCCTTTTCTCCCAAGGGCACGTTGGACTTTTGCCATCCCCAAAGCGCCGCTGGGGAATAGGCTGTCCAGACCAGACAACAATAGCGTTCATCCATGACTCCACCCGTCGGATTTGAGAATGCCGGCAGGCGACAACTTCTACGGAGGCGCAGATGAAGATTCCACTCACTCCCATTCGTTTCTTGCGCTACGCGCTTGAACAATTCCCTGACAAGGTCGGCGTGGTATGCGACGAGCAACGTTTCACGTATAGGCAATTCGCCGAGCGTGCCGACCGTTTGGCGGGCTTTCTGGCTGCCGCCGGGGCAATCCCTGGTGATCGCATTGCATTTCTGAGCACGAACTGCCACCGGTTGCTGGAGGCTTACTATGGCGTCTTGGAAGCCGGATGTGTGCTGATGCCCTTGAACATCCGGCTCAGCGCAGAGGAACTCGCCTTCGTTTTGAATGATGCAAAAGCAAGGTTTCTCTTTATCCAACCTTCGTTCTTGCCGCTGGTGGAGTCGTTTCGGGCGATGGTGCCGTCGATTGAGGTTTTTTATCTTTTAGATGGCCAACAGCAAGCGGGCTGGATTGCTCGAGGAAACTATGACCAGCTTCTGGCAAACGCTTCGCCGATCCAGTGTGATTTCACGCAGATCGATGAAGATTCCATTGCCGAACTCTTTTACACCAGCGGCAGCAGCGACCGCCCGAAGGGCGTGGCGCTAACTCACCGCAACGTTTATCTGCACGCGCTGTCGGTGATCGCCGCCAGCCAAACCTCTCCCAGCACATTGGAGGAGATGTGTTGCAAGTCGGTGTTGCTGCAGACGATTCCGCTTTTTCATGCGAATGGTTGGGGAACACCCCATAGCATTACAGTGGTCGGTGGCACGCATGTGATGACGCATCATTTCAATCCGGCGGAGGTATTCCGCCTGATCGAGCGCGAGCGGGTGACGACGTGCGCGATGGTTCCCACAATGGTTACGGCACTGCTGAATTCCCCGGCGCGTGAAAACTATGATTTGAACAGCTTACAGATTCTCATCATTGGCGGGGCCGCTTCCTCTCCTGCTCTGGTAAAGGAAGTTGAGAATAAATTGGGTTGCATTTGTATTTCGGGGTACGGACTCACTGAGACTTGTCCTACCTTATCCAAGTCGCCGTTGAAAGCTGACGTCCCGTTAAACGGGCAGCGCTATCTCCGACAAGCGATGACTGGATTCGCCATTCCTGGCGTGGAACTTCGAGTCGTTGGTTCAGACGGTAAGGATGTTCCTCATGACGGAAGCGCCCTTGGTGAAATCGTGGTGAGAGGCGACGGGGTGATGGAGAGATACTGGGGGCAGCCAGAAGCCACGTCAGCCGCGATGGCGGGCGGATGGTTCCACACCGGCGATGTGGCGCGTGTGGATCGATACAACTACATTCAGATCGTCGACCGGAAAAAAGAAATCATAGTGAGCGGGGGCGAGAACATATCTTCTCTCGAAGTTGAAAAGGCGCTGGCGGCCCATCCCGACGTGTACGAGGCCACCGTGATCGCCGTTCCGGACGACAAGTGGGGCGAAGTCCCGAAGGCACTCGTGGTTTTGAAACCGGGGTCCCAGGTGAGAGAAGACGAAATTCTGGAGTTCTGCCGCTCTGTGTTGTCCCACTTCAAGTGTCCACGCTCCGTGGAGTTTCTCGGGAGTCTGCCCAAGACTGGGACGGGCAAGGTCTTGAAACGCGAACTGCGGAAGAAGTATGGGGGGGGCGAGAAAAATTTTGTTTCGTGATGCCGCACTGCGGCGGAATCACGACTTGCTCGGTTGAGAAGACTGAATTCTGCGGGCCAGTGAACACGATCGCCCTCCAGGGCAGATCCAGCTCACTTTCCAGTGTAACTACGCTCACAGCAAAGTGTGATAGCGGGTACGGACACAGCCCCACATCTGGTGCTGTAGTCGCTTTGGTGTTCCCGTTCTGGGACGGTGAGGAAGTCCAATGGCGTTACGCGAGTGGTCGAAATCGAATGCGACTTATGGCCGAAGGCTCGTCAATTCTGGAATCGAGGGCGTGCGTACTGGTCGAACAGCATTTCTTAAGGGCGAGCCTCTCACACCGTTTATTAGCAAGTCCGTTCGAAGAGCATGGAAACCGGCGGCTGTTGGAGCGTGCCTTGGTATGTTAGGTGGTCATCCGGGAAGCAGGCACAGATCCATCGGCAGGGCAATAGCACGGGGCTTGCTAGGCGGCGCACTCGGCCTGGGTGCAGGAGTCGCTTGGGAAAGCCGCCATCTGACGGCAAGCGCGGCTGGTGGTGCTCTCAAGAACATTGGCCGCGTGCGCGACGAGCACTGGCTAACCAGGCATCCGATCGATTACGCCTAGACCTGAGATAGAAGTTAGAGAACGAGATCAGGTCGTCCTTCAGCAGATCGCGGTCCTCGCTGTGCAAGACGAGAACATAAGACTCAGCATCCTCCCCATACTCCGACGTATGGCTCAAGGGGGCAGTCATGGCCACGCGCGAAGTGGCGCCGCTGCAGGTTCAGGTCCCGCTTTCCACCGAAAGCCTTAGTGAAGAACGCATTACCTATCTAGAAAGATTAGTCTGTCAAGCCAAAACGGCGGCTGCCGTCTTCACTCAATTCGGCCAGGAAGAGGTTGACCGCATCGTCAAGGTGATGGTGCTGGCGGGACTGGATCAAGCTCAACATCTCGCCCGCCTCGCGGTTGAGGAAACGAAGCTCGGAGTTATGGAAGACAAGGTCATCAAGAATATGGTGGCCACCGAGTTCGCCTACAACTACATCAAGGATAAGCGGACGGTAGGAATTATTCGCGAGTTTCCGGATCGTAATCTGGTGGAGATCGCCGAACCCATCGGCGTTATTTTCTCGATCACGCCAATTACGAACCCAACTTCCACGGTGCTGTTCAAGTGCATCATGGCCATCAAGACGCGCAACGCTGTGATCTTCAGTCCACATCCGAACGCCTGGCGCTGTTGCTCTGAGGCCGTGAACGTGATGTATGAGGCCGCACATGGGCATGGAGCGCCCGAATGGGTTTTCAGCTGCCTGGAAGAGCACACGCTGCAGGACAACGCCTACCTGATGCGACACAAGGACGTGGGTCTGATTGACGCGACAGGCGGTCCGGGAGCGGTCAGGGCAGCGTACAGCTCCGGCAAGCCGGCGCTGGGCGTGGGGCCGGGCAATACACCGGTTTACCTGGAAAAAACTGCGGACCTCAAAACAGCTGTGACCGACATCATCCTGTCGAAGACCTTCGACAACGGAACCATCTGCGCCTCCGAGCAAACTGCGGTGATCGACGATGAAATCTATGACCTGGCGCTGAAGAAATTTTCGGAGCTGGGCGCGCACATCTGCGACGACCACGAAGCGAAGCTCTTGGCTTGCGCCGTAATCGATCCTGAAACCGGGTTCATGCAAGCGGCAGCAGTCGGGCACAAAGCCACCGATATTGCTCGCCTTGCGGGTTTTACGGTAAAGCCAACCACCAAGCTCCTCATCACACCAATCCAAGGCGTGGGTCGTGAACATCCCCTGTCAGTAGAAAAACTATTTCCCGTTCTCGCTGCCTACCGAGCAAGATCCGCTGACGAGGCCCTGAAAGTTTGCATTGACGTAAATCATGCCGGCGGTCTGGGACATACGGCAGTTATTTTTTCGCGCGACGAACAGATCATCCGCAAATTCGGCGAAGTGATGAATGCGGGGCGCATCCTGGTGAACTCACCGGGCTCCGTGGGTGCGGTGGGAGGAGTTTATAACGATCTGCCGCCCACTTTTTCATTCGGCTGCGGCACCGGCGGCGGCAACAGCACAACCGACAACGTCAATATCTACCACTACCTCAACATCAAGCGTGTCGCTCGGAGGACCCAAGCCCATATGTGGTTTCGAGTTCCCAACCATATTTATTTCAATTGGAACGCGGTCGAGAATGTGCGCCAGTTCGCATCGCACTCGACCATCATCGTTACGAGTCCGGCTTTGGAGCAAATCGGCCATGTCGACCTGGTCCGGCGCTGCATTCCAGCAACAACCCACATCCACGTTTCGATCATTCCCGATGCAGAGCCTGACGTGAAGGTGGTGATGCAAGGCGTGGAGGCGCTCAATTTCTACAAGGCGGACCAGATCATTGCGTTGGGTGGCGGCTCCGTGATCGATGCGGCCAAGATCATGAAGCTCAAGTATGAATCTCCGGAGGCTGACTTGGAAGAACTGGCCGCGCCTTTCCTGGATCTTCGAAAGCGCGTGGTCGAGTATCCCACCGAGAAGAGCCACCGAATCCGACTGATTGCTATTTCCACCACCAGTGGAACCGGCAGCGAAGTTACTCCATTTGCCGTTCTCACCGATAAAGAGCGTGGGCGCAAGGTGACGCTGGCGGACTACTCGCTGACTCCGGATGTGGCCATCGTCGATCCGCAATTTGTGATGTCGATGCCGAAAGGCCTTACCGCCGACACAGGCATCGATTGCCTTACGCATGCCCTGGAAGCGGCCGTGTCCAGCTACTCTTCGCCATATACAGACTGTAATGCCATGCAGGCAATTCGAATGGTATTCAAGCATCTGCCGGTCGCGTATGAGCATCCCGGCGACGAAGAGGCGCGCAGCATGATGCATAACGCTGCCTGCATCGCGGCCATGGCTTTTTCGAATGCCTCGGTGGGCGTGAATCATGCCCTGGCGCACTCTTTTGGGGCACGCTTTGGCGTGGCGCATGGCCGGGCAAATGCGCTGATGTTGCCACACGTGATCACCTACAACGCGTCTGTGCCAACCAAATTTCTGCCTTCGCCTTACCAGACAGGTTATGTCGCGCACAAGAAATACGCGACGGTCGCCGATTTGCTCGGTCTCGGCGGTCACACAATTGACGAAAAAGTAAAGAGCCTCGTAACAGCGACCGAACAATTGCTCGACCAGTTAGGGTTCCCGCGTTCAATCGGCGATCTGGGAATCTCGCGCGGGGAATTCGAACGGGCGATGCCCGATCTTACCAAGCGAGCCTTTGACGATCCCTCCTGGCGATCGAACCCGCGCATGCCGCTGATCAGCGAACTGGCTGAGTTGTTTTGGAAGGCATATGAGGGACGAGGCCCGGCGAAAGCATTGATGGCAGTTCAGGAAAGGATCTCGTAACGGACGGCTCTTATGGCGACGATCGCGGTGTGGATCAGAGTTGAGGAAGAGTGCATTGTGCAGAGTTTACGAGACACTGGCCAACGGCTGGGCGGTGTCGATGGTGAAGTGACACTGGATTTTTCTGCCGTGAATCGGATCGATGCAAGCGCGCTGAGCGCGATGGCGGAGTTGGCAAGTATTGCTGACGACAAAGGCATCAAGGTCGTGCTCCGCGGCGTGAACGTCGAGATCTACAGAGTACTCAAGCTGTTGAAACTGGCATCGCGATTTTCTTTCGGGAACTGAGAGACGAGACGATCGTTCAGCGATTGAAGTGTGAAGACAGGAGAGCTGAGATGCAGAACTCGCAGCATAGTGACCGCCTTTCCTGGGGCGACGCAGTCTTCCTCCATCTCGAACGCGATGGTATGCCCCTCAATGTTGCGTGCCTATGCGTGTTCGAGGGCGAGATCCATTTCGAAGAATGCGTAAAGTTTGTCGAATCGAAGCTGCCCCTGATTCCCCGCTACTTGAAGCGTGTAGTACCGCCGCCGCTGAATATCGGCCTCCCGAGCTGGGAATACGACGCTGACTTCGATATCCGACGCCATTTGCACGAGGCGACACTAAAGCATGGCTCCGAAGCCGAGTTGAAGACACTTGCTGGAAAACTTCTAAGCACGGTAATGGACCGCCAGCATCCTCTGTGGGACATGACTCTGGTCCACGGACTGCGAGGGAATCGTAGCGGGCTTATTTTCCGGTTGCACCACTGCCTGGCGGACGGCATCGCCGGAGTGGGAATTATGAACGTGCTCCTGGACGCGAATCCAGCGGCGCCTCGTCTGGCTAAAGGAAAGCTGCGGCCGCCAGTTTCACCACCTCCTGATCCGTGGGCCTCAATCACGAACGGCTGTGTCGATTCCTATTCTGAATTGGTCAAGCGGGTTCTTGCTGTGCTGGCTGATCTCTCGAGTATGGCCGAGCGCGTTGCCGCCAATGGTGGGAGCTTCGATACGGCAGAGCTCGCCCACCTCTTCCCTGAGCTGACCGCGAACACCGAGCGACTGCGCTTCAACGTTCTCTACCGCGGACCTCAGAAGTTTGCTTGCACGGAAGTTCCGTTGGCGGAAATTAAGGCCATAAAGCAGGCCTGCGGAACCAGCGTGAATGACGCGATCCTCTCACTGGTAACGGCTGCGATCCGGCGTTACCTCGAATTACATGGGGACAAGGTCAAAGGCCGCCTTTTCCGCATAATGGTGCCGGTGAATCTGCGTGGTAGTGATAATCCAGGAGAGCTGGGAAACCGCATTTCGCTAGTCCCAGTTACAGTTCCGCTGGATATTGCTAATCCGCGCAAGCTGCTAGCCGCAGTGCATCGGAGGACCGAGTTTCTGAAACGCGCACATACCGCCGAATTAGTGAGCCTGGCCGGAGGCTTGATCGGAATGTTGCCCACCTCCACCCAGGCGGTAGCGGGCCACATCATCAGCCGACTGCCGTTCACTCCATTCAACATGGTGTGCACCAATGTGCCGGGTCCGCAATATCCACTCTACTTACTCGGCCACAGGATGCTGCATTGCTACCCCTATGTGCCGATTGGCGGGGAGATGGCGTTGAATTGCGCCATCCTGACCTACAACGGTACGGCGTATTTCGGATTCAGCGGAGAAGTTCATGCCGCTCCAGACTTGCGGCGTCTGGAAAAATTGTTGCAGCTGAGTTTCCTGGAACTCCGGGAAGCGGCCGGGGGCAAGCTCCGTCGCAGAAGCAAGCCACAAAGGCGTTCGAAGAAGATACACGCCAGGGCGAAAGCCAAAACCCGATCGACACAGCCAGTGTCCGTTGATTTGTCCACACCACCTTCGCCTGTCGCTTCCGTCGAATCACCAACAGTTGTCGGTCCCGCGGCTAAGGAGGAAGAAGTTCTTACGCAATTGATCGCGTAGCAATCAGCAGGAGAGTAGCGACGTGGTAGGTACCCAGTCAGCTGCGCAATTAACATCTTGGTTGGTTTCAGGCCGAACCCTCTTCCTGACCATTCATCTTCTCGGCCTTGCCGGTTTTTCATACATTGTGGCGAAGCGTTTGACGCCTCTATTTCGGGCCGAGCGTGATTTTCGTTTTGACCAGCCCTGGGCACGACTCGGAAAGGTCCTCAAGTATTGGCTGGGCCAGTGGAAACACCCGCGCTACAGGGCCGCAGGAATTCTCCATATCTTCATTTTTGCCGGATTTATCGTTCTGGCATTGCGCGCCTTTACAGTCTTGATTGTTGGCGTCTCGCAAAACTTCGTCATGCCGGGGCTCTCTGGAAGAGCCGGCCCGATTTACAACCTCATCACGGATTACGCTGCGACCATTGTTCTCCTCTGCATGGTGATTGCCATCATTCGCCGCCTGGTTTTCGAACCAGCTCGCTATGCCGTGCCGGCAAGATTCGGCAAAGCCCACACCGCCGACGCCATCTTCCTTCTGGCGCTGATTGCGATCCTGATGGTCGCCGACAGTCTCTTTGCAGGTGCCAGCGCGGCTGCTCAGTCACAAACAGGGCAATCCGTGGAAGCGTTGGCCGTGGGTTCACTTCCATGGATCCTGCAAAGGGCGCTCATCTCAACTTCTCTGTCAACCCTTGGTGGCGTTCTTGCGGGCGCCTATCTTCTGCATGAAGTAACCTTTTACTTTCTGCTTTGCTACCGGCCCTTTGGCATTCAATTCCATGTGGAGACTTCCCTCTTCAACATTTATTTCGCCAAGCTCGACCGGGAGATTCTGAAGCCGGTGCGATGGGGCGTCGGCGATGAACATCTCGATCAGGTGAAATCTTTCGGAGTGAAGACTTTCGAAGATTTCACCTGGAAGCACATGCTCGATTTCTATTCCTGCGCGGATTGCGGGCGGTGCTCCGACAATTGTCCCGCCAATGCCGTGGGAAGGCCGCTGTCTCCACGATTCATCAGCATAAAAGCGCGAGACTATGCCTTCCAGCACTATCCAGTCCTAGGACGCGCCCACAATGGCACGCCGCTCGTCGGCAGCAAAGACTCCGGAAGCATTTATTCCGAAGATGAAATCTGGTCTTGCACCACCTGCGGCGCTTGCGAAGAAGAATGTCCGCTGTTAGTGGAGTACATCGACAAGATCGTCGATCTGCGGCGAGGATTGGTCGATCAAGGAAATGTACCTCAGTCACTGCAAAAGGCTCTGAAGGCTCTGGAGAGTCGAGGCAATCCCTACGGCAAGTTGGGGAAGAAGAAAGGTGATTGGGCAAGCGCCAAAGAGTTCCAGCAAATCTGCCCCGTCCAAACCCTCGGGAACAATGGTCACGCCGACACTCTCTACTTTGTCGACAGCATCACTTCCTACGATGAGCGGATGCAGGCGATAGGCCGGGCCACGGCAAAGGTCCTCGATCACGTCGGAGAGAATTTCGGAATCCTGGGCGCTGCGGAAAGAGATAGCGCCCATGAAGTCCGGCGCTTCGGTGAAGAGATGTTGTTCATTGCCCTGCGCGACCACAACGTGGATGCCATTAGAGCATCAGGAGTTCGAAGGATTGTCACTGCCGATCCGCACGCCTACAACGCGCTGAAACGAGACTACCAAGAGAAAGATATACCGCCCGTCGAGCACATCAGCCAGGTGATTGCCCGCGCGGTGAAGGCCGGCAAGATCAAATTCCATGCGGTGGAAGATTCAAAGAGCGTGTTCACTTATCACGATCCTTGTTATCTGGGACGTCACAACCAGATTTACGACGAACCCCGAGAGGTGCTGGACGCGATTCCAGGCCTAAGACGAGTCGAAATGACACGGAGCCGCGACCGCTCATTCTGCTGCGGCGGCGGTGGACTGATGCTGTTCTATGAGCCGAAGGAAGAACAGCGGATGGGAGTGCAGAGAGTGCAAATGGCAGCGGAAGTCGGAGCCAATGTGATCGTGACTGCTTGTCCCTTTTGCATGACGAATATTGAGGACGCGATCAAGGTCGCCGGTCTGGAAGGAAAGATGACAGCCATCGATCTGGCGGAACTGGTCGATCAACAAATCGTGAGTGAGGAAAAAGCAGCGTGACGAAGGTTTTGTGGAGGTGCATGTGGAGATTCTGGTTTGCGTGAGAAGAGTGCCCGACACGTCAGAAAACGAAATTCAACTCAACCGTGCAGGAAACGATATCGAGCGCGATGATCTGATCTATTCCATCAACGAGGCAGACAACTACGCTGTCGAAGAAGCTCTTCAGATCGCCGCTCGCGTAGGAGGGAACGTCACGGTCGCGACCGTCGGTGGCGAAGACGACGAAGAGGTGCTGCGCCGGGAGATGGCCATGGGCGCGCAGAGTGGCGTGTTGATCTCAGACGATGCGTTCTCCGGATCGGATGGGCGAGGGGTCGCCACCATTCTGGAATCCTTTGTACGGAAGGGCAACTACGACCTGATTCTGACTGGCGTGCAGGCGGAGGATGGGGGCGCCCAGGTCGGCGGAATGCTGGCGGCTCTGCTCGATTATCCCTTTGCCTCTCTGGTCAATTTCATTGAAGTGGTCGACGGCAAGACGCTGAAGATCAGCCGGGAAATCGCTGGAGGCAACAAGGAAATGAATGAGATTGATCTCCCTTGCGTGCTCTCGATTCAGACCGGCATCAATGAACCTCGCTACGTCGGCATGCGAGGCATCCGGCAGGTCGCTTCGGTGCCTATCCCGACATATGGCTTGACGGAGTTGGGGCTGGACGCAGGGTCTGTAGGAGAATCCGCCGCTAAGGTAAAGCGGGTGGATTACTTCTTGCCCGAACTCGGTAAAGGAGCCGAAATCTTGCATGGCAGCCGCGAGGAAAACGTCGACCGGGTTCTCGAACTCGTGGCGGCTAAAGGAGGGCTGAAATGACGGCTCATATCTTCGCTTACATCGTGCATAAGGATGGCATCGTCGACGATTGTGCATTTGAACTGGCGGGGGCTGCACGAAAGATTGATCCCGCAGCTTTGCCCACTGCCATCATTGCGGGTTGGGGCACGGAACTCGATGACGCTTGCAGCGCGCTTGGGGCTGCCTATCCCGAGATCTGGAAAATCGCGAATGAGGCCCTGGCCCACCCCAACGCTGAATTAGTGCGAGAAGCGCTGCTACAGGTTCTGCCGGCGAAAAGCATTGTGCTGGCTTCACACGATCATTTCGGAATCGATTTGGCTCCCGGGCTCTCGATCAAAATGAATGCGACCTATGTGTCCGACCTGGTGAATCTCTCCGCGATAGAAGGATCCAGCCTGAACGTAGTCCGCCAGGAGTACGGCGGGCAAGTGAGCGCTCACGTTCGATGTGACATTGCGGAGCGTGCAGTGATCACGGCACGACCCGGAGCATTCAAGGCAGTCGAGATTGGCTCGGGGAGCGTGCTCGTCGTCGACAAATCGGCAGAAGTCGGCATCTTGACACGCCGAAGACGCTATCTCGAAACCGTCGTCGCCGAAGCCGGCGATGTGGATATCACCAAGCACGGCGTTTTGGTTTCCGTCGGACGAGGACTCCAGGAGAAGGAGAACTTGGCAATCGCCCAGGATCTCGCCGACGCGATCGGCGGAGCGGTGAGTTGCTCGCGGCCCGTGGTTGACGCCAAGTGGCTGGAGAAATCACGCCAGGTGGGCTCGTCCGGAAAAACCGTCAAACCCAAGGTGTATCTGGCATGTGGTATCAGCGGTGCTTCGCAGCATCTAGCTGGTATTAAAGGTAGCCCGTTACTGATCGCCATTAATAAGAACCCGAAAGCTCCCATCTTTCAGGTGGCGGACGTAGGCATTGTCGATGACGTGCTGGAGTTCCTGCCGGCCCTGACCAATAAAGCGCACGAGATGCGCACGGTTTCTGCAAAGTGAGGCAGCGCCCATGATTACGAATAAGACATTGAAATTGAGCTTGAAGTCGCTTCGGGATTTCGCCAAGAAACGTCTGCCGGACGAAAAGCTCCTGGAACTGGATGCCGCAGACGAATGCCCTCTGGATGTCGTGCGGGATATGTGCAGCCCGGACCAGTTGGGAATTCAATTGTTGTTCATTCCCGAAGAGTTCGGTGGCATGGGCGGCGGCGCCTTCGATGTGTATTGCGTGTGCGAAGAGATGGCGCGGATCGATCTCGGGGTCGCCACGGCCGTGCTGGCGACGTTCCTGGGCAGCGATCCGATCACAGTGGGCGCGACTCCCGAGCAAAAGAAAGTCTGGTTGACGCGGATCGCCGAAGAGGGATTGTTGTTCGCCTACGGAGCCACGGAACCGGAAGCGGGTAGCGACTTGGGCGCACTCAAGACTACTGCGGACCCAGTCGTCCAGGATGGACGCGTGGTCGGTTACAAGATCAACGGGAACAAGCAATGGATCAGCAACGGCGGAGTGGCCGGGGCCTACACCGTCTTGGCAAATACTCCCAGCGGCCCAAGCTGGTTCATTGTGGAGAAGGACGCGAAGGGTTTCACTCACGACGAACCGGAAGATAAGCACGGCATTCGCCTGAGCAACACTGCAGCGTTGGCTTTCAACGACGTCTATGTCGATGCCGACCGGTTGATCGGAGGAGTCGAAGGTCAGGGTTTGAATCAGGCTCAGGCTGTTTTCGGGTACACGCGCCTGATGGTTGCGGCCTTTGGGCTTGGAGGAGGGTGGGCCGCACTTGACCGAGCAATTCCCTATTCCACCAAACGCATTCAGGCCGGCGCTCCGCTCTCGCAAAAACAGGGATACACCCACAAGCTGATCGTGCCCCACGTGGCGCGGCTGGAGGCGGCTCGCGCTTACATCGAAGAAACCGCGCTGCGGATCGATGCAGGAGTGGAAGGAAGCCTGAACACCGAGGGCGCTATCGCGAAGTACATGGCAACAGAAGCCGGCAATCTTGCAGCCGACGCCAGTATCCAGGCACTCGGCGGTTATGGGTACACGCGCGAATACATGGTGGAAAAAATCCGGCGCGATGTTCGCATCACCACCATTTACGAAGGCACATCCGAAATCATGGAGATGACCATCAGCCGCGACCGCTGGCAGTCTCACCTCAAGACGCGTGGACAGCATTACCACGACCGAGCGCAAGAGTTCGAGGCGTTGCATGGCCAACACTCGAATGTGGGTGCTGACATGACTGCGCTGGCCTTTCACGCGTTGGCGGAAGTGATGGAAAAATCGCGTGTGGCGCGGCTGACCCGCTATCAGCACATCCTTTTGCGCCTGGGCGAGTTGATTGCCTACGTCGAGTGCGCGGGAAGTTTGTCCCGCCGGGCAGCGCTTCTTGCTGAAGGCAAGCTGAACGAAAAAGCGAACCGTCGTTTCGATACTGCTGCGCTGGCGGCGATCAGCCGAGTCTTTGCCCGCGAGGCCGCGCTCAAGGTTGGCGAAGAGGGGCTGCGCTGGGTAATAGGTGCGGGTGGCGTGAACGATTCCGAGATCGCCAGCCTTGAAGAGAGTCTTGGATTGCCCGCCATCCAGCGCGCACAGTCGGGCCTTATTTCCGATATGGATTACATCGCAGACGTGCTTTACAGCCGTGTGGCTAAACCCTCGGCCTTGGCTGCGTAGCTTTGAACGATGAGTTTTCAGGAGTCTCGTCATGGAAAACACTTCTTATCGCGCCATTGCAATCGTAGGAGTAGGAGCGGTACTTCCCGATGCCGCCAACGTACAGGCGTTCTGGAAAAACGTGAAGGAAGGCCGTTACAGCATCTCTGAGGTTCAGCCCGACCGTTGGAATCCTGCGCTCTACTATGATCCCGATCCGAATGCGCCAGATAGGACTTATTCCACAATTGGCGGCTGGGTGCGCGACTTCGCCTGGGATCCGATCAAGTGGCATTTGCCGGTTCCGCCGCGGGTGGTCGACGCCATGGATGAGTCGCAAAAGTGGGCCATCGCATGCACCCGCGAAGCATTAGAGGACTACGGCTACCCCAAGCGGCAGCTCAACAACGATCGCACGGCAGTGATTGTGGGAAATGCGATGGCCGGGGAGAAACATTATTTCACAGCGTTGCGCTTGTATTTCCCGGAATATGCCCACGAACTCGCTGAGTGTGCGAGCTTCGCGGATCTGCCGGAAAAGCTGCGTCGCGACCTCACCCGCGAATTGCACGATCGTATGGCCAAGCGCATCGCCGACGTGACGGAAGATACCATGCCCGGGGAATTAGCCAACTGCATCGCCGGCCGCGTTGCGAACGTCTTCAACTTCCACGGCCCGAACTATGTTGTGGACGCGGCTTGTGCCTCGGCAATGGCGGCGATCAGCGCATCGGTCGAAGGATTGGTGGAAAACGATTTCGATCTCGCCGTCACCGGCGGAATTGATCGGAACATGGGCGCCTCGACCTACATCAAGTTCTGCAAGATCGGAGCGCTGTCGGCCACAGGCACTCGTCCCTATGCGGAAGGGGCGGATGGCTTCGTTATGGGCGAAGGCACGGCCATCTTCCTGCTCAAACGCTTGGCCGATGCGGAGCGCGACGGGGACAAGATCTACGCGGTGCTGCGGGGCATGGGCGGATCGAGTGACGGCAAGGGCAAAGGTATTACGGCGCCCAATCCCATTGGCCAGAAGCTGGCTATCGAGCGCGCCTGGCAAAACGCCGGATTATCGCCGGCTACCGCGACTTTGATCGAGGGCCATGGCACATCCACTCGCGTGGGAGATGTGGTGGAAGTACAAAGCTTGATTGACGCGCTTGGTAGCTTTCATCTTCCGACACACTCGGTCGCGCTGGGCTCGGTGAAATCGAACCTGGGACACCTCAAAGCAGCGGCAGGCGCTGCCGGGTTCCTGAAAACGATTCTGGCTCTGCGGGACAAAGTTCTGCCTCCTAGCGTTCATTGCGAGCGCTCCAATCCGGACATTGACTTTGCGCATTCTCCGCTTTACGTGAATACCGAACTGAAACCTTGGATGATTCCGGCGGACGGAGTGCGCCGCGCCGGGCTGAGCGCCTTTGGCTTTGGAGGCACGAATTTTCATGCGGTGCTCGAAGAGTACATTCCCCACAGGCTGCACGGAAACGGCAAGCGGACGGTTGCAGTCCAGGACATTCCCCAGAAGCTGCCAGACCCAGTGATGACCGTCACAAGTGTTTCCCGCACATCCCAGCTTTCTACTCTGAAAGCTCCGTTTCGCGGAGCCCTTGTTCTCGGCGCTGCTTCAGAAGCCGCTCTGGCAGAACGTCTGCGCGCCGTGGAAGCACAAGCCAAGGCAGGCCAGGCACCGAAACCAACCCCACCGTCTGAATCCGACCTTCGAGCACCCGAGCGTCTGGTCATCGACTACGCGAACTCCAACGAATTAGCCGACAAAGCCGGAAGTGCACTCAAGGCTCTAACGGCCAATCAGCCAGCAACGTGGAAAGCCCTGCGTGCCCAAGGTATCTTCCGCGGTCATGGTCCTGCAGCGAAGGTGGCGTTCCTCTATACAGGTCAAGGTTCGCAGTACGTGAACATGCTTCGGCAGTTGCGAGCCACGGAGCCGATCGTTGCCGAAACCTTTGCCGAAGCCGATCGTGTGATGACGCCTTTGCTCGGCAGGCCACTCAGCGATTTCATCTTTGTCAACGACTCTGACGCCGAGGCTGTGGCTAAGGCGGAAAACGCTCTTCGACAAACGGCAATCACTCAGCCCGCCGTTCTCGCAACCGACCTCGCGCTGACAGGGCTGCTAGCCGCTTATGGAATTGAACCCGACTTCACGATGGGGCACAGCCTGGGGGAGTACGGAGCCCTGGTCGCCTCTGGAGCTCTACCGTTCACAGATTCTCTGGAAGCAGTCAGCGCTCGGGGCCGCGGGATGACGCAGGTGGCAATGAAAGACAACGGCCGCATGGCTGCCGTCTTTGCTCCACTGGAGGAAATCGAACGCATTCTGAAGACGATCAAGGGTTACGTCGTGATCGCCAACGTCAACAGCAACCGTCAGGCAGTAATCGGGGGTGAGAGCGAGGCCGTTCAGCGCGCCATGGAAGCGTTCCTGGTTGCTGGATTTGACGTTGCCGCATTGTCGGTTAGCCACGCGTTTCACACTTCCATCGTGGCGGGAGCGGGTGAACCGCTGCGCCGGGTTTTGGAACGCTTGCACTTGGAGTCGCCGCGTTTGCCCATCATCGCCAACACTAACGGAGAGTTTTATCCCATGGGGCCCGACGTTGTGCCGCAGATGCTGGATATTCTCACGCAACAAGTCGCTTCTCCGGTGCAATTTGTTAAGGGCTTGCGGACGCTGTATGACGCGGGTGCTCGTGTATTTGTTGAGCTTGGACCGAAGAAAGCGCTGCAAGGATTTGCCGAGGATGTGCTCGGCGGGCACAGCGATATCGTTTCGCTCTTTACGAATCATCCGAAGCTTGCCGATGTGGTTGCGTTCAATCAGGCATTGTGCGGACTTTATGCTGCGGGACTGGGACGCGGAACGGCGGAAGTCGCGAGCGGGACCAGCGTTACGGTAGCTAATGAGATAAGCGCAGCAGCCGCATCACATAAGGAAATCATCGCCGCGGATCGGGTTATCAATGAGCTTGCATCATTAGAGATCCCATCCAAGGGCGATCACTACGACGAGCTTGGACGTTTGTTCGCCGATGTTCTCGATCGCGGCTATGAGATTTATCACGGACACGGAACCCCATCCCAACACGCTCCTGTGGTTATTACTGGCGCGGCGCTGGGACTGCCCGGAATCGACCACATCTTTGACGACGCGAACATCGGACGCATCCTGGGCGGCGAGCAATTTATCGATTCAATCCCCACACGCTTCCGGCGCGCCATGCTCGACAAACACATCACCCGCCTGGTGAAAAGAGACAATGGCGAGCCCACATTTGAAGCCCTGGACAGCGTCGCGGATGTCATCAAGCTGGCCGGTCGTGGCGGCACTTTCGATCTGGAAAACGAATTCGGTATTCCGCATGAGCGCGTGTCCGCCCTCGATCGGGTTACGCAACTGGCAATTGCTGCTGGTATCGATGCATTGCGCGACGCCGGCATTCCGTTGGTCATGCGCTATAAAACCACAAGCAAAGGGACACAACTGCCGGATCGATGGGGATTGCCTGAGACTCTGCGCGACGATACTGGGGTTATCTTTGCTTCTGCCTTCCCGGGCTGCGATTCGTTCGCCGATGAGATGGCACGATATTACGCGGACCATGAACGACACGATCAGTTGGCCATGCTGGAAGGTTTGCTCGCTCGCGCGGTAGAAGCGAACGGTCATTCTGTCCTGGTGCAGGAGATCAAGCGGCGCGTTGATGAGCTAGAGGCGGCCATTCAAAAAGAGCCATATGTCTTCAACCGGCGGTTCCTGCTCCGAGTTCTAGCCATGGGGCATTCGCAATTCGCCGAATACATCGGCGCACGCGGGCCCAACACGCAAATCAACTCGGCGTGTGCGAGCACTACGACGGCGGTGGCGCTGGCAGAGGATTGGATCCGCGCCGAGCGCTGCAGCCGGGTCGTGATCATCTCGGCTGACGACGTCACTTCGGACAACCTCCTCGAGTGGATGGGTGCGGGTTTCCTCGCGAGTGGAGCCGCAGCCACCGACGAAGCGGTGGAGGATGCGGCCATTCCATTCGACCGTCGACGGCACGGCATGATTATCGGCATGGGCGCCGCGGCGCTGGTGGTCGAGAGCGCGGCAGCTGCACGGCAACGAGGAATTCAACCAATCTGCGAAGTGCTGGCCAGCGTGACTGGCAACAGCGCCTTCCACGGGACGCGTCTCGATGTCCAACACATCGGTCAGGTCATGGAAACGCTGCTGACAAAAGCCGAAACAAGCAACGGCATTTCGCGTCGTGAAATCGCGCCGCGGACCGTTTTCGTCTCTCATGAGACTTACACCCCAGCCCGGGGCGGCAGTGCCTCTGCCGAGATTTACGCGCTGCGCCGCACCTTCGGCGATGTGGCCGATCGCATCGTGATCGCAAATACGAAAGGGTTCACGGGCCACGCCATGGCCACAGGCGTCGAAGAAGTCGTCGCAGTAAAAGCACTGGAAACCGGTTGCGTACCTCCAGTCGCCAACTTCAAGGAAGTTGATCCGGAGTTGGGACCGTTAAACCTGTCGAAGGGAGGAATCTATCCCATCGAATACGCAATACACCTCGGAGCGGGATTCGGCTCGCAAATCAGCATGATGCTGCTGCGCTGGGTAAAAACGAAAGACGGCGTCCGTCGCAACCCCAACGCTCTGGGCTATGCCTACCGCATCGCTGACGCCACCGCTTGGAATGCGTGGCTGAGCGGCATCGCGGGTCATGACGTTACCGATCTTCAAGTAATCCACCGCACCCTTCGCATACCCGATCAAGGTCCGGTCGCGCACGTCGCACAAGCCGCTGGACTATCGCAAACAGCTTCGTTGGGAGAGCCTGTGCCACAAAGACCGACGCCAGCGCCGGTGGCTGTTCCCGATGCGACACCCGCTCCTGTAGAAAACAAGGATTTGGTGAAAGAGAGAGTATTGGCTCTGGTCGCCGAAAAAACCGGTTATCCGGTTGACATGCTCGATCTGGATCTGGACCTTGAAGCCGATCTCGGCGTCGACACCGTTAAGCAGGCCGAGGTGTTCGCTTCGATACGCGAAGCCTATAACATCGCCCGCGACGAGAATCGCAAGCTGCGCGATTATCCCACGCTCGGGCACGTGATCCGGTTCGTATATGACAAGCGTCCGGACCTCGCTGTCCCTGGGTCCGCAACATCACAGAAGGAAACCCTGCCGGCGACGATGCCGAGCCCGGCATCGGAAAAACCATCCCCGGCTGCGGCCTCTGCGCGGACTGTCTTCAACGATCCTGTGCGGGACCGCATCCTCACTCTGGTTGTCGAGAAGACAGGCTATCCCGTTGAGATGCTGGATCTGGACTTGGACTTAGAAGCGGACCTTGGCGTTGACACCGTGAAACAGGCGGAGATGTTTGCCGCCATCCGGGCCGCGTACAACATTCCTCGCGATGAAAATCGCAAGCTGCGGGATTATCCCACGCTGGCGCACGTGATCCGCTTCGTATATGACAAGCGTCCAGACCTTATTGCCCCGCAATCGGCGGATTCAGTGGCTCAGCTGTCGCCTGCGCCTAGTGCAGCACCCACGCCGTCTCCCGCTGCCGCGGCTGTTGCAACTGCCGACGATCCGATAAAAGAAAAGGTGCTCGATATCGTGGCGGAGAAATCGGGTTATCCGAAAGATATGCTGGACCTTGACCTGGACCTCGAAGCTGATCTCGGTATCGACACCGTAAAGCAGGCGGAAATGTTCGCCGCCGTCCGAGCGGCATACAACATTCCGCGCGATGAGAATCTGAAACTACGCGACTTCCCCACGTTAGCGCATGTGATCAAGTTTGCTCACGACCGGCAGCCGGGTTCGGCGAAAGAAGCGATTACTAGCACTGCTGCCAAGCCAGAACCTGCGCAGAAAAAACCTGCGGCTTTTGCGTCCTCGGATTCGACGCCTACTACGCCCACTCGCCCCGTCCCAGCCAGTTTTGAGGCTGCCGATCGCATTCCTCGGCGTGTGCCGATTCCCATTCTTCGCCCGCAGGCTGAGCTTTGCAAGGCAACAGGTGTCACACTCGGAGCTGGCCGCCGAGTGCTGATCATGCCGGACAAATCTGGTGTAGGAGACGCTCTGGCGGAACGGCTGGTAGGAATGGGTGTAGACGTACTTCGACTTAACCAGACTCTCGATTCGGAGACATTACAGAAGCGTCTCAAGGATTGGATCGCCGCGGGTGCGGTGCACGGCATTTTCTGGCTGCTGGCTCTGGACGACGAGGGTGACCTCAGGCAGATGGACCACGCTAGCTGGCGGGAAGCCTTGCGAGTTCGCGTCAAGTCGCTTTACGCCACCATGCGAATTCTGTACGAACAAGTTGCGGAGCCCGGGACCTTCCTTGTTGCTGCGACGCGGCTCGGAGGGCAACATGGATATGACGAGGCCGGGGCTATCGCACCGTTAGGCGGCGCAGTGGTTGGCTTCACGAAGGCCTACAAGCGAGAGCGACTGGAGGCTCTGGTGAAAGGAGTCGACTTCGAAGCCGAGCGAAAGCCGTCAGAAGTTGCAGACATCCTCATCGCAGAAACTCTGCGCGATCCTGGCGCGGTTGAAATAGGTTACAAAGACGGACTGCGTTGGATGGTGGCGTTGCGAGAGGAGCCAGCAACCGACGGTAAGGCCGGTCTCACCCTGGACAGCAACACGGTCTTTGTCGTGACGGGAGCAGCTGGAAGTATCGTATCGGCCATTACCGCGGATTTGGCAACCGCTTCTGGAGGCACGTTCTACTTGCTCGATGTAGTACCAGAACCTGACCCGAAGAATCCTGATCTGAAGCGCTTCACGATTGACAAGGAAGGTCTGAAGCGCGATCTCTTCGCACGAATCCAGGCACGTGGTGAACGGGCTACCCCGGCACTCGTTGAAAAAGAGCTGGCAGCCCTGGAGCGAGCGCAGGCAGCACAATCCGCCATCGAAGCCGTTCGGGCTGCGGGCGGAACAGCGCACTACTTCAGCGTTAATCTCACGGACGGCGTGGCCGTCGCCAAAGTCATCGAGCAAGTGCGTGAGCGCAGTGGGAGGATTGATGTGCTCCTGCACGCCGCGGGCATTGAGCGAAGCCACTTCTTGCCGGATAAGCCTGCGGGAGAATTCGATCTCGTGTTCGACGTGAAGAGCGATGGCTGGTTCAATCTTCTCCGTGCCATCGATGATATGCCACTCGCATCGACCGTCGCATTCAGTTCGATTGCCGGGCGCTTCGGAAATGCCGGACAAACTGACTATAGTGCGGCCAACGATCTGCTATGCAAGATCACGTCGAGCTTCCGTACCGCACGACCGGCGACTCGCGGCATCGTCATTGATTGGACGGCCTGGGCCGGCATCGGCATGGCAACGCGTGGTTCCATTCCCAAGATGATGGAACTGGCCGGGATCGATGTACTGCCGCCCGAGGCCGGAGTTCCTATGATTCGCCGGGAACTCACTGCAGGTGGCACCCGGGGTGAAATTGTCATCGCCGGTCGTCTCGGCGTCATGGAAAAGGAGTGGGACTCTGCTGGTGGCCTGGACACATCCGCTTCGGAAACTTTGCAGCGCTCACTGGCTTCGGAAACATCTGTCCCACAATCGATACTTGCCGGGCCCATGATCGGGAAGCTTGCAGCTCTTGGAATGCAAAGCGGCATCACGATTGAAACGATGCTGGACCCAGCCGTTCAGCCGTTCTTACACGATCATCAGATTGACGGAATACCCCTGCTTCCCGGAGTGATGGGAATCGAAGCGTTTGCCGAAGCTGCGCTGTGCCTGCTTCCTGGATGGCATATCGCGGCCATAGAAGACGTGAATTTCCTGGCCCCGTTTAAGTTCTATCGTAACGAGCCGCGTGCGGTGACGGTCGAGACAATCATCCATCCGCAGAACGGAACACTGCTGGCGGCGTGCCGCTTGCATGGTTACCGATCGCTCCCCAACCAGTCTGAGCCTCAAGTGACCAGACACTTCACGGCTCAGGTGCGGCTCGCTAAGCAGCCGTCTAAAGCGGTAGCGGTTGTGGCGCCGCTCCTGCCCGAGGGACACGTTGTCGAGGCCGCCGACATTTATCGTCTCTACTTCCATGGACCGGCTTATCAAGTTGTGGAGCGGGCATGGTGGGATGGAGAGCGAATGGTGGGGCTGATGGCGAGAGGCTTGCCGCCAAACCACATGCCATCCGAACCGCCGACGCTTATGGCCCCGCGGCTGATTGAGCTTTGTTTCCAAACCGCCGGCCTCTGGGAGATGGGCAGTCAGGAGAGGATGGGCCTGCCACAGCACATTGATCGTGTCTCCTCCTTATTATTGCCCGTCCCTGAGACTGAAGATACCCGCTTCTATGCGGTCGTCACATCCGATGACCGAGGCGGCTTCGACGCGGAAGTCGTGGATACCAAAGGAACCCGCTACTTGCAGATTAGCGGTTATCGCACCGTGGCGATTCCCAGCGCTGTGAATGCAGAAGGGTTGAAGGCACTACAGGCCGCGATGTCGTTGGAAACCATCGCGGCATAGTACATAACCGGTTGTCCTGGCGATCTCCTGATCGGAGGACTTATGGAGCTCCAATTCCAGCGTGTGGCCATCGTGAGTCGCGGCGAGCCTGCCATGCGTTTCATTCATGCCGCTCGCGATTTCAACCAGGAACACGGAACATCGTTGTGTACGATCGCACTCTTCACCGAGGCTGACCGCCGGAGCCTGTTCGTGAGGGAAGCCGACGAGGCGGTGTGTCTTGGTTCCGCTCAGGTCGTCGATCCGAATACTCAGCAACTCAAGAGCAGTTACGTCGACTATAGTCGCCTGGAACGGGCGTTGGTCGCTGGGCACGCGGATGCGGTTTGGCCGGGATGGGGCTTCGTTGCGGAACACGCCGCATTCGCCGACCTTTGTCGCGAACTGGGTATCGTGTTCATCGGTCCGGATGGCGACGCAATGCGGCGTGTGGGCGACAAAATCTCCGCGAAACGGTTAGCCGAGCAGGCGCAGATAACGGTAGTGCCGTGGAGCGGCGGGTCGGTGGAAACGCTCGCTGAAGCGCGCGGTCATGCCGAGCGCCTGGGCTATCCGCTCCTTATTAAGGCCACAGCCGGAGGGGGTGGACACGGGATTCGCCTGGTGCGTTCAGCCGCCCAACTCTCGCAAGCCTTTGCCAGCGCGCGGGCAGAGGCGTTCAAAGCCTTCGGAGACTCGACCGTTTTCATGGAAAAACTGTTGTACTGCCCGCGCCACGTCGAGGTCCAAATTATCGCCGACCACTACGGAACAACATGGGCTGCCGGCGTGCGTGACTGCAGCATCCAGCGGCGCCACCAGAAAGTTCTGGAGGAAGCACCCTCGCCGGCTCTTTCGCCAGAGCAAGACCAAGCGCTGCGGGCGGCGGCGATACTCTTTAGTCAGGCAACCAGCTATCACAACGCTGGCACAGTCGAATTCCTGTACCAACCAGAGATTAAGCGCTTCTCGTTCATGGAGATGAACACTCGATTGCAGGTCGAACATCCAGTGACCGAATGCACAACGGGGCTCGATCTGGTGAAACTTCAGATTCATGTTGCGCGTGGTGGCCGATTGGAAGGCGAGCCCCCACGGACGACGGGGCACGCCATTGAAGTGCGGCTAAATGCGGAAGATCCGGAAAACCTCTTTGCTCCCGCTCCGGGCGCGATTGAACGGTTCAGGATTCTGACCGGGCCGGGAGTGCGCGTCGATACCGGCGTTGCGGAAGGCGACGCCATCTCATCAGACTTCGACTCGATGATCGCCAAGATCATTGCTTACGGCCAGAACCGCAAAGAAGCTCTTTCGCGGTTGCAACGGGCGCTGCGCGAGAGTGTTGTCGTCATCAAGGGCGGAGCCAGCAACAAAGCGTTTCTGCTCGAGTTGCTGAACCGTCCCGAGGTGCAGCGTGCGGAAGCCCACAATGGATGGCTCGATCACCTGGCGGCAAACGGTGAGCACATCTCTAGAAGTTACGCTGACGTGGCTTTGGTTCAGGCCGCCATTGAGGCCTACGATGCGCAGTTAGCGGTGGAACAGACGCAGTTTTATGCGTCGGCAGTGCGCGGGCGGCCGCAAGTAAGAAGCGAGATAGGCCGGACTGCGGAACTACGGTACCGAGGCCACCACTACTTGCCCAAGGTTTTTCGCCTCGGCCCTGGGGATTACCGAGTGGAGGTAAATGGGGCACGCATCAACGCCCAGGTTGAGCGCTTGGATCTGTTCGAGTGCCGGCTCAAGGTTTTCGGGCGGCGCTTTCGCATCGTGTCCGTTGTCGAAGGATCAAGTTATCAGATTGAAGTTGACGGGGTATCGCATCGGATTGATCGCGATAGCGGAGGAGTGGTGCACGCACCAGCGCCAGCGGTCCTAGTTTCCGTTCTAGTAAAGCCTGGAGACACGGTCGCGATGGGGGACCGATTAGCGGTGCTCGAGGCCATGAAGATGGAAATGGAAGTGGTTGCTCCATTTTCCGGAACAGTTCGGCAAGTAATGACCATACCAAACGTACAAGTGGATACAGGAGCGCCGCTTCTGCGGATCGACCCCGCCGCCAGCGACGATACCAACGTGGCAACCGATCGAATCGTATTCGGCGCCTCCACCGCTTCGACTGGAAAGACAGAAGGCACCCAATCCCGATGTCGCCAGAGCCTGGATGAGCTGCGCAAGCTCATGCTGGGTTTTGACGTTGATCCACAGCAATCGGCCCAGCGGCTCACCGAATGGAGTCACACCTGCCCAGTGCAGAGCGACGACATAATACAAAGTGAAGACGAGATCCTGAACATCTTCGTGGACATATGTTCCCTGTTCCAGCACGAACCGAACGTGAATCATCGTACAGGCGGCGAAGAGCCGAGCGCCGAGTCGTATTTGTTCTCGTACTTGCGGATGCTGGAGACGCGCGGCGAGAAACTGCCGCCAGCCTTTGTCAACGCGCTGCGCGGCGCGCTGGCTCACTACGGCGTGCTGACCCTGGACCGGTCGCCAGAACTGGAATTGAGTCTGCTCTGGATTTACAAATCTCATCTCCGCATGGAGCAGCAAATCGCCCCGGTTCTGGTTCTTCTCGAACGGCGTCTGCGACAAATCGAGCAGCTACCCTCGCATGGCGACGAGTCTCTTCGAATTCTTCTCGACAGACTGATCTCCGTCACCAATGGACTTTTCCCTGCGCTCACCGACCTGGCCCGGGAGTTGCGCTATCGCCGCTTTGACCAGCCTCTGTTTGAACAAGCGCGACGACAAGTTTACGAGCAGATGGAGAACCACCTCGCTTATATGGCGGCCCATCCCGATGCCGAGGACCGCCCTGAAAGAGTCCGCGCCTTGGTCGAATGTCCGCAGCCATTGGTCAGCCTGTTTTCCAGTCGTTTCGCGAAGGCTGACCCAGCCATGCGCCGGTTAATGTTGGAAACGCTTACCTGGCGGTACTATCGAATCCGAAAGCTCAGCAATTTTCGCTGCGTTGCATTGGACGATAAGCAATGCTGTGCTACAGCTGAGTACGACTATGAAGGAAAGAGCCTTCACCTCTTCACTACCCATGCCGAGCTTTGCCGGCTGCCGGATGCGGTTCAAGCGCTTTTTCCCATGATCGCGGAAGTGCCTGAAGATCACGACATCCTTATTGATTTTTATGTTTTTCATTCCGCGCGAGTGAGCGATCCGGAAGCCTTGCAGCAAGAACTAGAATCGATCATCAATCAGGCCGGAATTCCGCGCCCGATCCGCCGCATTGTCACGTCTGTTACTGGTCCCGCTCACAACCATGATGTTGGGAGTACGCAGCATTTTACGTATCGCCCCAGCGAGAAAACTTATCAAGAGGAGAAGTTCTTCCGCGGAATCCACCCCATGATGGGGAAGCGTTTGCATCTCTGGCGGCTCGATAATTTCAACATCGACCGCTTGCCTTCCGTCGAAGATGTTTATTTGCTGCACGCCGTGGCCCGCGACAACCCCAAGGATGAGCGGTTGTTCGCGTGCGCGGAGGTTCGCGATTTAACACCGGTTCGGGACGAGAGCGGGCGAATCGTTCAATTGCCCCACCTGGAGCGCATGTTCACCGAAGCGTTGGCCGGCATCCGGCTATTCCAATCGCGGCGTCCGGACCATCAACGCCTTTACTGGAATCGCATTTTGCTGAATGTCTGGCCCCCGCTCACCCTCGATCCAGATGAGTTTCGCGATGTGGTCCACAAACTAGCGCCCACGGCCGAAGGTCTCGGGTTGGAACAGGTGGTGGTGCGTGCTCGCATTCCTCATCCGGCGACCGGCGAGTTGCGAGAAATGGTGGTTCGCATTTCAAGCCCGTGCGGCAGCGGTTTGCTGATTACATTCCGCCCCGCCGATAAATTGCAGCCCATTCGGCCTCTGCCTGAGTACGACCAGAAAGTCGTGCGTATGCGCCAGCGTGGGTTCGTCTATCCGTACGAGATCATCAAAATGCTCACACCAACACGGGATCAAACCAGGGCGGAATTTCCTTGCGGCGATTTTGTCGAACACGATCTCGACGCTGCAGGACGGCTGGTGCCCGTCAATCGTCCCTATGGGCAAAACAAGGCCAACATTGTCGTTGGTGTCATTCGAAACTTTACAACCAAGTATCCCGAAGGCATGGCACGCGTTCTGCTGCTGGGAGATCCAAGCAAAGAACTCGGTTCTATCGCGGAACCGGAATGCCGTCGCATCCTCGAAGCCCTGAATCTGGCCCAAGAGATGTGCGTTCCTTTGGAATGGTTTCCTATCTGCGCCGGGGCCAAGATCTCCATGGAGAGCGGAGTGGAAAACATGGATTGGGTGGCTCGCGTCCTGCGGGGCCTGATCGAATTTACGCAAGCGCGTGGCGAAATAAATTTGGTAGTGAACGGCATCAACGTCGGCGCACAGCCCTACTGGAACGCCGAGGCCACCATGCTGATGCATACCCGGGGTATTTTGATCATGACCCCAAAGGCAGCAATGGTACTTACGGGCAAGCGAGCGCTTGAGTTTTCAGGATCCATTTCCGCCGAGGACAATCAAGGAATCGGCGGCTACGACCGCATCATGGGCCTCAACGGGCAAGCGCAATATTGGGCCAAGGACATTGACGAGGCCTGCCATCTGTTGCTGCGTCATTATGACCACACCTACGTGGCTCCGGGTGAGCGCTTCCCCCGCCAGGATGCTACTACCGATCCCATCGATCGAGACGTGAGAGTCTATCCCCACGGAAAGAACGGCTACGGGGAAGAAGGCTTCGAACGGATCGGCGATATCATGTCCGACGAAACCAACCCAGGCCGCAAGAAATCTTTCGATATTCGCAAGGTGATGATGGCGGTCATCGATCAGGATCACGCACCGATGGAGCGCTGGGCAGGGATGCGCGCAGCAGAGACAGCTGTGGTATGGGACGCTCATCTTGGTGGTTACCCTGTCTGTCTGATCGGCATCGAATCTCAACCGGTACCGCGACTGGGATTTGTCCCGGCCGACGGGCCGGATCACTGGACCTCTGGCACGCTCTTCCCACAATCCTCAAAGAAAATCGCCCGCGCAATTAATGCGGCCAGTAAGAATCGGCCGTTGGTGGTCCTGGCGAACTTGTCAGGTTTTGATGGCTCACCGGAATCGATGCGACGACTACAACTCGAGTACGGTGCTGAGATCGGAAGGGCCGTGGTGAATTTCAAAGGCCCCATCGTCTTTTGTGTGATCTCGCGTTATCACGGAGGCGCGTACGTTGTCTTCTCGCGTGCACTGAACGAAAACGTCGAAGTGGCGGCGCTGGAAGGAAGCTTCGCTTCCGTAATCGGCGGCGCTCCGGCGGCTGCGGTTGTTTTTGCTGGCGAAGTAGAAGCCAAAGCGCGCAAGGATCCGCGCTTGCAGGCCTTAACTCAAGCCATCGCTAAAGCTGAAGGCGCAAAAAAAGTCGGGTTGCGCGCTGAGTGGGACGAACTGTTCAAGGTCGTTCACTCGGAAAAACTCGGCGAGATGGCCTCCGAGTTTGACCGCGTGCACAGCGTTCAACGAGCTCTTGACGTCGGCGCTCTCAATCACATCATTCCACCCGCGACCCTCCGGCCGTATCTCATTCACGCGGTCGAGCGCGGTATCAGGAGTATCGAAGAGCCCGAGCTCGCGAAATCGGAAAACGAAATGTCGAAAGCGGCTTAATGTCGTTCAGAGGTACCAGATGAATGTTTACTGGTTGGAACGTACAAAACAGGATGTACCAGAGGACAACGATTGGTTGAGCGAAGACGAAAGGGCGTTCCTGAAGGGGTTGCGCTTTCCTAATCGCCGGGACGACTGGCGGTTGGGACGTTGGACGGCAAAACAGGCACTGGCTCTGTTTCTGAACGTGCCAGCGCATCCTCTGGTCTTCGCGAAAATGGATGTACGCGCTGCCGCTTCCGGGGCGCCCGAGGTCTTCTTCCACAAGCGGCCAGTCGCGGCCGCGATTTCTCTCAGTCACCGCGCCGGCCGCGCAGCTTGTACCGTCGCGATTTCCGGAGTGGAGATGGGTTGTGATCTGGAAGTGGCCGAACCGCGGGGCGACGCCTTTATCGCTGACTATTTCACCGTGGAAGAACAAGCTTTGGTCGCGCGCGGGTCGGCGACTGACCGAGACCGGCTCTTGGCTCTGCTTTGGAGCGCAAAAGAGAGCACTCTCAAAGCACTGCGCGCAGGGCTCCGGCTCGACACTCGATGTGTAGTGGTTAATCCGTTTCCATCGTCATACGACTTCGATGGCTGGAGCCGGCTGATGGTGCGCTATTCCGGTGGGCATATTGGCGAAGACCGTATCTTTCACGGCTGGTGGCAACACGCGCACAGCCTGCTGCGAACCGTCGTCGCCACGCCTCCCCCAAATTCGCCAATTCTCTTAACCGTCCCGCCCTATGTTCTCGACAGTGCCTGCTATCGGTGCGCTTAGCGGACAAGTGGCTCGCATGTAGAACACTCTATGGCGCACACCAACAATCAATTCGATTTCGATTTCATCGTCATCGGTTCGGGCTTCGGTGGCAGTGTTTCGGCCCTTCGACTGGCGGAGAAGGGATACAAAGTCGGCGTTATGGAAATGGGGCGGCGCTGGACGCCCGATAATCTTCCGCACACCAGTTGGTCGATTCGCCGGTGGTTGTGGCGTCCCAGCCTAGGATTGCGGGGGTTTTTTAATATTCAGTTCTTTAAGCACGCAACTATCTTCCATGGCTGCGCTGTAGGTGGGGGCTCCATCACCTACGCCTGTACATTGCTGCCTCCTCCAGAGAAAGTTTGGGAAGCCGGGTCCTGGAGAGCCCTGGCCGACTGGAAGGTGGAAATGCCCCGGCATTACGACACGGCCTCCCGGATGCTGGGTGTAACGGAAAACAAAATTCTGGGGCCGGCCGACACTCTCTTAAAGAAGTCTGCGGAAATTGCGGGTTCCGGGCAGACATTCTATTGCACGAAGGTAGGCATCTTTCAGCCTGTCGAGGGTGACCCGGCAGGCCAGACCTTTCCGGACCCGTTCTTCGGCGGGGAGGGTCCGGCGCGAACCACATGTGTTGCGTGCGGCGGTTGCATGATGGGTTGCCGCTACGGCGCGAAAAATACCCTGGACCTCGGCTACCTTTATCTAGCTGAAAAACGCGGCGCGCAAGTCTTTCCGGAAACAAAAGTAGTAAACGTGAAGCCGCTCGGCGAGGCCAGCGATGGCAGCCTGGGCTACGAGGTATGCACAGTTAAGTCTACGGTGTGGCTCCGCCGGCAGCCACTGCGATTCACCTGCCGCGCCGTCGTATTCTCGGCTTCCTCGCTGGGCACTATGGAACTTCTTTTTCACCTCAGGGAAAAAGGTTCTCTTCCAGCCATCAGCGGCCAACTGGGAAAGCATGTGCGCACGAATTCCGAATCACTGATAGGAGTGCGTACGCCCGGTTACGCCGAAGACGTGTCGCAGGGCATTGCCATCGGCTCCGGGATCTACATCGACGAACACACGCACATCGAAGCCGTCCGCTATCCAAAGGGCTCCGACACCATGGGATTTCTCACCACCATCCTGACAGATGGTCAACCGGGTCCGCGGCGCATCGCACTCTGGCTGAAGAACGTTTTGGCGTCGATGCTCCGGCACCCGTTCAAAACGGCACGAGTCTTGCAGCCGTTGGGCTGGGCGCGAGAATTTGTAATTCTGCTTTGCATGCAGGCACTCGAGGGAGAGATTGAGATGCGCTGGCAGCGCCCCTGGTTCTGGCCCTTTAGGAAGTTTCTTGTCAGCCGGGGTGAGAAGGTGCCCACCTACATTCCCAAAGCCAACGAGTTTGCGAAGCAATTTGCGAAACTGACGGGAGGATTCGCAATGAGCATGCTTCCGGAAATTCTTTTCAACGTTCCAGGCACTGCGCACTGCATCGGAGGTTGTGTGATCGCCGATTCTCCCAGCCATGGTGTGGTGGATTCTTATCAGCGTCTCTTCAACTATAAGAATATGTACGTCTGCGACGGGTCTGTGGTTTCAGCCAACCTGGGAGTTAATCCCAGCCTGACCATCACGGCGCTGGCTGAACGAGCGATGAGCTACATTCCAGCCGCAGCGAAGATGAACTGGAATGGCAGCGCCCAAAACAATCCTCACGCGCAGCCATTGGCTTAGGCTGGCACGGTTGGGGTCGTCGCAGTTTCAGGCAGCAATCGGTTCACAATTGCCTGCTCACTTTGCAGCCATAGACGGCTGGTGTAGAGCAACGCACTGCATTGAAGCGTGATCCAATCTTTGGCCATCAACGGCGAACGGAACTCTTTGCGATTCGCTATCCAATGTTGCGCAACATGGCGGGCGATGGTGAAACCCATACCGCTGCCGGAACCGCCAACGTCTTGCAAGATTCCATCCAGTGTGAACATGACCTTGGACAACATAATCAATGGTCCAGGAAATTTAATCCCCTTTATAGCAGCGCGTTCCAGCAATCTCATTGCATCGGCTCCGCTGGGCAGCTGCACCACGGGTAACTCGTCGATGAATTCCCTCACCAGCTCTTCGACCGCTCGTCCTTTCGCTGAAGCAATTCGAATGCGCGGCTGACTAAGCGCCAGAACTTCGTTGCAAGCGCCCACCGGGTCCCGCAAGCTCACCATCAGAAACAGGAGCGCGAGATGACGGCGTTGGTCTCGGTTCAAGCGTTCCCTCAGCGCCCAATCGATGATCGTTAGTTCGCCGGATCGATTGTCATAAAGTAGATTACCTGCGTGAGGGTCACCATGAAAGATGGCGTCTTCCTGCGCCGCCAGAAGGGGCACTGCGATCAGCGCCTCGATCAGTTGCTCGGCAATTTTCTGCCGACGGTCAGCGGGCAGACGGGCCGCCGCATTGGTCACCTTGATTCCCTGTTCCTCAGTGAGCGCCGTGATTCTGGACGTACTCAGCGGCTGAATCAGCCGTGGCACCCGAACCCCTTTCATCGACCGATAGAGATTCCCTGCTTCAAGCAGGGTCCTCTGCTCGCGCACAAAATTGACCTCGTGCCGTAGCAGTCGCCGGACTTTCTTGAAAGTATCCGGGATTACTTGCCCGGCAAATCCATAACTATGTTTCCGGTCGCCAAAATATTGCGCCAGTCCACGCAGGTAATCCATGTCTTCCGCGAAGTATTCGGGGATGTGAGGCTTAAGAACTTTGAATACACCCCGTTCCCGTCGCGCGCTCTCGGGATTTCGCCAGGTGAAGCGCACCACCGCACTGACACTTGCCTCCGAAAGAATGCTGGCTTTGATTTCAACGCGGTATTTCTCGACCTTTGGTCCCAGCTCTTGTCGAATAATCGCGACCACATCGTCAGGCCGAACGTCGCGAATTCCATTCTCCAGTCGAGCCAGGGCATTGCGCAGCGCCGGGCGAAGGTTCCGGTTGCGGGCTATCACTTGACCCAACTTCTGCAGGCCGGGCACTTTCGCGATCAAGCGCAGCAAACGCGCTTCGGGCGGAGTGTTCGAGGGCAGTGCCAGTTGCTCAATCAGTTTGGGAGCAAGGCGTGACGGCGAAAGATGCATCACCACGAACATCATGGCGTCTCGAACCGGCGGACGCCACTTGAGGTAAGCGTTCGGAACTAGTCTGTCGACCGGGACAATTTCGTCAACGATCCATCTCGCCATCGCTTCCCGCAAAGCTTCGCCCGCTGGGCTTCGCAGACCAAACTCAGTAGCATTGATCTGTGCGTCTGGCGTAGCGTCTTTCGGCAAGAAATCCGCTAGGGCTGCACGCAGTTGTTTGGGAGTCAGCCCCTCTAGCCTTTGAATGGCGGACGGACCCGGCATAGGGTCACCTGCACTTTTCACGATAGTTCAGCGTGAGCGTGCCCACAGTGATTTGAGTCACCATCAGAAGCATGCTAGGGACTCTGGGTTTTGCAGCCGGTCCTCAGACTTGCCACACGCTGTCGAGTTCCATTGAAAGTTCCCGTTATAAGGGTGGTCGCATCGAACAGAATCGAAAGACCCGCTGGCCGAAGCTAAAGATTGCACCTGGTTGGAATCGCAAACTCTTGCAATCATCGGATCATTGGACGGGGCTGAGAGACCTGAGGTCGAACCTTAGGCCGGCTTTTCGGTCTCCTGCGTATCGGCCGGCTGAGCAAGAATCTCGGTAGTAGTTGAGAATATCGAGCCACATGCCAACTGGGAATCGATGCTCGAACTCTGATTCTGTGTCGTCCATGTCCTCTCGATGAATCTGAATGGTTCCCAGAAGGAGGTTCTTTTCAGTCCCCTCAATTCCGTTAGTCTGGACCTCGGCGCTGAATGGCGATAGAAAGAACCTGGCTTCTGCCCTCAATGCTCTGCAAGCTGCTGCACCACCCATCGAGCTAGGGAGTGTACACATGCTCAACAATCTTTTTTTGCCTCTATTCGGTGCATGTGCATGGAGAGGCATCCTTAGCAGCCGCACAAGGCAGTGCCGCTGCTGCCGAGTTTCAGAAGATTCTCGACCACAGCGGGACCGTCTGGAACTGCTGGACGGGAGCGTTAGCGCATCTGGGCGTGGCTCGTGCGAACACTTTGCAGGCGAGAAGCTTGTAAGGCCGCGATGCCGATGCTGCCCGCACTCGAGCGCTCGCCGCCTACAAAGATTTCCTCACGCTTTGGAAAGACGCCGACCTCGACATCCCCATCCTGAAAGAAGCCAAGGCCGACTACGCGAAACTACAGTAGCGACAAAGTACCTTCCCCCGCTTGTGCCTAGAGGCTAACGTTGTAATCAGATGCCTTGAGAAGGCCAGTCTCCGACGGGAATGAGTGAGAACACATGACCCTCCTCTGCCCAGTTGTTTCGATGCTCAGCTTCCCCCTCCTTTCCGCAGGTCCAATCAGAAGAGCGTCGAGAATGCTCAACGCCTGCGATGTCGACGAACTTGCTCGTCCTGGCCTATTCCAACCAGACTGGCTTTCCGTTTTGCTCCCGAAACGCCATTGTCTGACTGCCCCGAACGACAGTGCGGGCGATCAGGGCATCCCGCCCCTGGTAAATTATTCTCGAGCCGACCACCTGGAGGACATCTCCTTTGCTAAAGCTCAGGTTCTTGTCACGCAGGAACCGCGTAGGGGCAAGGTGTACCTGGACGGAGCCGCTTTCTGTTTTTACCAGCAGATGAGTTCCTTCATTCCCACTGATAGGGCAATAGAATTCCTGAACGTCCTCCACCGTGCCTTGTACAGTTACCTCGTTCCAGGCGCTGTAAGCTGGTGCACGATGCCTGGGACTGGTGAACATCAAGACCACGAGAAGGACCAATCCGATGCCCATGACGATCTGCGGAAGTTTCATAGCGCTCCTCCTTTCTTGGTGTGTTGATATGTCATAACTCCTCAGGCCCCCGTCGCCATGCTTTCTAATATTCGCTTTGCAGCTTTAGGGAGCTCAAACTTCAGCATCCCAGCGTGCAGTTCGACCACCGCTCTCTCCGGATCAACCTCGGTGGGAAGGTCGATCAGGCGCAAAACCTGATCGGGATAGCTATCGATGTACTCAATCTTTTGGTGCCCATTCTGGTTGACGGCGGCCTCTCTTCTTCCGAAGAGGGCGATCCGTTTGGGTTCGATACTGACTTGGAGTTCACCTTCTCCGAAGCCGAGAACGTAGGCGCGAAGACTCAACTGATCGTGTGATTCGAAACTCACGATCGATACCGGACGCAACAGTTCCGACTCCGCCTGGAACCAATCTTCCCAGTCGTGGCCGAGTTCACCCCCGCGCTTTTCGAACAACTCGAACGCCCTGCGGGCAATTGCAAGTTGTACTGGTTGCATCTCGGCTCGTAGGGTTTCTGGATTTCGTGGGCACAGAAGCGTGGCCGGCGGTTCAGCCTTGTGCTTTGACGACTGAACGGATTTCATAACCCCTCCTTCGAACACAACACTGTGAAAGAGGATCGCTCGGTCGCTTGTTGGATCAGCAAGAGGACCGAAAACGAGCCGCTGTGGATAGCGGATGGATTGTGGAGAACACTTCTACATTTTCCATCTTTCTCGCTAATACCCTTAGTTGCAGTGATCCACATCACGAAGCGCCATGTTTCCCAACAAAGTGGCTTCGGCTCATTGGCCGTGATGCTGGTCACTGAGAACCGGGGTTTATTGCGAATACGATGTGCCCAGCAGGAAGAGCTGTGTAAGTGGGCTCCTCAATGTTCTCGTGTCTCGAATAGTAAGGAGGTTGCCATGCCGCTCAACAAGCTGCGGGGGTTTCTCGACACTCACAACATCAAGTACATCATTTTCTCTCACTCACTCGCCTACACGGCGCAGGGCATCGCCGCCCTCACGCATATCTCGGGAAAAGAGTTAGCCAAGACGGTGATCGTAAGGATCGATGGAGATCTCGCGATGGCCGTCGTTCCTGCGTCGCGCCATGTCGATCTTCCACTGCTGAAACAAGCTGCGGGTGCACGGGACGTGACGCTTGCTTCAGAGCAGGAATTCAAGGACAAGTTTCCCGATTGCGAGCCTGGCGCGATGTCTCCGTTCGGGAACCTCTACGGGATGGCCGTCTATGCGGACGAGAGTCTGACCAGGAATAAGGAAATCACCTTCAACTCTGGCACGCATCGCGAGCTCATGCGGATGGATTGGGTCGATCTGGTAAGACTCGTAGAACCCAGGATCAGCCAGATCACAAAGCCGAAAGCCGCCAAGACGGCCGCTTAGGTTGAACATCCGGTTTGTTTCGACCGAGCGCTCAAGGAGAGCAGCATTCACGCTACGGCCTCGGACAATCCGCCTGACGCTGTTGAAGCCGTCGCGCCAGGGCGGTGATAACCAGACACTGGCCAGTGCGGAGGATCGTGTGGCTCAACGATCGGAGCACATTCTAGGTGCAGACCAGTTGGGGAAGCTGGTCGCGGCATTGCTGCGCAAGGGCTATGAAGTCGTCGCGCCCACGCTACGCGACGGGGCAATCGTCTACGACAGGGCCGAGTCAGTCGATGATCTGCCCGCAGGGTGGACCGACGAACAGGAGCCCGGACGCTATCGTCTGAAGCACCGCGAAGATGAGGCCTGGTTCGGCTATGCAGTAGGACCGCACAGTTGGAAGAAATACTTGCATCCCTCAGAATTGCCGCTCTGGTCGGCTGAGCGGCACAATGCGACGTTCCGAATCCTGAACAATGAGGTCACCCCCGAACATACGTATGCGTTCCTGGGAGTTCGGGCATGCGAAGTGGCGGCGATCGCAGTGCAAGATCGCGTCCTGCTACAGGACAAATATCGAGATCCAATCTATGGCCGGCGCCGTCAAGGTACGTTCATCGTTGCAGTGCAATGCACTGGGTCCGCAGCGACATGTTTCTGTGCCTCGATGGGAACGGGCCCACACCTGTCGAATGGGTTCGACCTGGTGCTCACAGAGCTCCTTGGATCCAAGGGGCACCGCTTCCTGGTAGCCGCCGGCAGCGAACGCGGTGCTGAAATACTCGCACAATTGGAATTGGTTCCAGCTACGGGGGAAGACCGGCAGCAAGCTGAAACCAGCGTGGAAGCTGCGGCACGCCAGCAGGTTCGCAGCATCGACACCGCGGGTATCAAAGAACTTCTCTACGAGAACTTTGACCATCCACGTTGGGACAATATCGCAAGCCGCTGCCTGACGTGTGCCAATTGCACCATGGTCTGCCCTACCTGCTTTTGCACTTCCGTCGAAGATGTGACCGACATTAGCGGGGATCATGCCGAACGCTGGCGACGCTGGGATTCCTGCTTCACTCAAAGCTTTTCCTATATCCACGGAGGCAGTGTCCGAACCACCGCCAAAGCACGCTATCGCCAGTGGATGACCCACAAACTGGCATCGTGGATCGATCAGTTCGGAAGTTCGGGATGTGTTGGCTGCGGTCGCTGCATTACCTGGTGCCCGGTGGGCATCGACATCACTGAAGAGGTCCGCGCTATTCGTGAAGGAGGCAAGGATGGAAACGCTTGAGCGCATCATCGCGCAACACCCGTTCTTCGTAGGCCTCGACGACGGCTTCACGAACCTGATGGTCAGCTGTGCTTCCAATGTCCGCTTCAAAGCCGGAACCTACATCCTTAAAGAAGGAGACGCCGCCAACACCTTCTATCTGATTCGCGAAGGGAAGGTAGCCGTGGAGGTTCTTGCGCCGCAGCACAAGCCGATTATCATTGCGACCCTGAGCGTGGGCGAAATTCTGGGATGGTCGTGGCTGTTGCCTCCCTTTCAATGGAAATTCCACGCACGTGCTGTCAGTGATGTGCGGGCTATCGCCCTCGACGGAAAATGTTTACGAACGAAGTGCGAGGAGAACCACGATCTCGGCTACGAGGTTTTGAAGCGGTTTGCCCAGATCATAGAGCAGCGGCTGGAGGCGACACGTTTGCAGTTGCTCGACGTATACGCACTCAAATGATGATCATGGCGACAGCAATCCCAATCGACCCGATGCTCCCCCACCCATACTCAGTACGAGAGGTGGGCAAGGAGACGCCGGACACATTTACGTTGACCCTCGAGCCCGAGAACGCAGACAACGGAAGTACCTTCCAGCCCGGACAGTTCAGCATGCTGTGGGTATTCGGAGTTGGCGAGTTGCCAATCTCGATCAGTGGCGACCCAGCATTGCACGACCGCCTGGTCTATACGGTGCGCTCAGTCGGGCAGGCTACTCATTCACTGGTGAATCGGCGACTGGGCGACGGCGTGGGTGTTCGAGGTCCGTTTGGGGCTGGCTGGCCAGTAGAGGCCGCGCGGGGGAAGGACATCATCGTGGTCGCGGGCGGGATTGGCCTGGCACCCTTGCGGCCGCTAATCTATCACGTCTTGCAGAATCGTAAAGACTATGGGCGATTGGTGATCCTTTACGGAGGACGCAGCCCGCGCGACCTCTTGTATCGCAAGGAACTGGCGACGTGGGCTCGCAAGCCCGACACTCATGTGCTGGTCACGGTCGACTATGGGGGCTTGGGGTGGCGAGGGCACGTCGGTATTGTCACGACTTTGTTCAAATACTCCCGGCTACAGCCGGCTGGTTCAGTTGCGATGGTCTGCGGTCCGGAGATCATGATGCGCTTCGTCGCGCGGGAACTGGAAACGCAGGGGCTTAGCCGCAGCGATATCTACCTTTCGGTCGAACGGAACATGAAGTGTGCCGTCGGTTTCTGCGGCCATTGCCAATATGGACCACACTTCATCTGCAAGGACGGGCCAGTTTTCCGCTACGAACGAATTCGGAACCTACTGGAGAAATATGAGCTCTAAGTCGGAACGCAAGCCAAGAATCGGTGTTTTCAAGTTCGCTTCGTGCGACGGCTGTCAATTAAGCCTGCTGGATGCGGAAGACGAACTTCTTGGCATTGCTGGAGCAGTAGATATTGCCTACTTTCCGGAAGCCACACGCGCGATGTCGAAAGGTCCTTATGACATCGGTCTGGTGGAGGGGTCGATCACCACGTATCAAGATGCCCAGCGCATCCAGGAAGTGCGGAGACAATGCAGAACCCTGATCACAATTGGGGCATGTGCGACCGCGGGTGGCATTCAAGCTTTGCGTAACTGGAAGGATGTCGACGAGTTCATTCGGGTCGTGTATGCCACACCCCAGTTCATCAGCACGCTGAAACTCTCGACTCCGATCGCGGAGCACGTTCCCGTCGATTTCGAACTGCGCGGTTGCCCGATCAACAAATATCAACTTATCGAATTGATCGCCGCGACGCTGGCTGGGCGCAAGCCCAATGTTCCCTCATACAGTGTGTGCATCGAGTGTAAGCGCAAGGCGAATATTTGTATTGCTGTAGCCCGCGGTATCCCTTGCCTTGGGCCCGTAACTCAGGCGGGCTGCGGAGCGCTGTGCCCCAGCTACGACCGTGGCTGCTACGGTTGCTACGGTCCCACGGAGACGCCCAACACCGCTTCGCTGACGAGCCAGTTCCGCATTCTGGGACAGACGGATAGTCAGGTGTCCCGCGCATTCCGCGGATTTAACGCCTGGGCGTGGCAGTTCCGCAAGGCCAGCGAGGAGTGTGAACGGACATGACGGGACGTGGGGCAAGAACGATTCGTGTCGACACTCTGGCCCGCGTGGAAGGCGAGGGATCTCTCTATATCAAACTGGTAGGCGAACGAGTGACCGATGTGAAGCTGAAGATTTACGAGCCTCCCCGTTTTTTTGAGGCCTTGCTCCGCGGTCGTCACTTCTCCGAAGCTCCGGACATCACGGCGCGAATCTGCGGCATCTGTCCTATCGCTTATCAGATGAGTGCAGTGCATGCGATCGAACGGGCTCTCGGAGTCCGGATCGACCCTGCGATTCGGCTGCTCCGTCGGCTCTTCTACTGTGGTGAGTGGATCGAGAGTCATACTCTTCATGTCTTTATGTTGCACGCGCCCGATTTCCTCGGCTACCAGGATGCAATCGCCATGGCAAAAGATCATCGGGCCGTGGTGGAAAAAGCGCTCCGGCTCAAGAAGATTGGCAATCGGATTGTGCAATTACTTGGCGGACGCGAAATCCATCCCATCTCCGCTTCCGTTGGGGGTTTTTCGAAGACGCCCACCAAGCGACAGCTGTGCGATTTGGTGGATGATCTTGAGTGGGCCCTCCAAGCTTCGCTCGAAACTGTGCGCTGGACGGCTGGCTTGCAGTTCCCCAACTTTGAGCAGGATTACGAGTTCGTGGCCCTCCGTCATGCGAACGAGTATCCGTTCAATGAAGGACGCCTGGTATCGAATCGTGGACTGGACATCGACGCCGCTGAATACGAAGACCATTTTGTCGAGATACATGTCAAACACTCGAACGCCTTACACTCTATGGTACGAGGCAGAGGCTCCTACTTGGTAGGGCCGCTTGCGCGGTTCAATTTGAATTTCGACAAACTGCCTGAAGTAGCGCGCAAGGCAGCGGTCGACGTGGGCCTCCGGCCCCCGGTAAGGAACATTTTCCGCAGCATCGTGGTTCGCGCCGTCGAACTGGTCTTCGCCTGTACTGAGGCGCTGCGGGTCATTCACGAATTCGAGCCTCCACCCGCACCACGGGTTGAGGCACCCAACCGAATAGGAGTGGGCCAGGCGATCACGGAAGCTCCCCGTGGCATCCTCTATCATCGATATGCGTTGGACGAAAATGGGCTCATCGTTGCCGCCAAGATCGTGCCGCCAACCTCGCAAAATCAGAAGCGGATCGAAGATGATCTTCGCGAGTACGCAGCCCAGTTGGTAGCTTGGCCGATCGATGAAGCGACCTGGAAATGCGAGCAGGAAGTGCGGAGCTATGATCCGTGCATTTCCTGCGCCACACATTTTCTGAAAGTCGTGATGAAGCGTGAGAATATCAAGGACTGAAGCATGCTCATCATTGGCTGCGGGAATCGGGACCGAAGCGACGACGCGGTCGGAATTCTGGTAGCGGAGCGACTGCGGTCGCTTGGCATAGAAGCGGAAACGCGCAATGGCGAAGCCTTGGATCTCATCGAAGCGTGGAAAAGTGCCGACGATGTGATCGTGGTTGATGCAGTGGTGACTGGCGCGGCGGTCGGGACGGTGCAGTCGTGGGATGGCCGGCAGCCGTTGGCTTCCATCAGCACAACAGCTTCGACCCATGGCTTCGGCGTGACAGAAGCGATCGAACTGGCTCACGTTCTGAATCGCTTTCCAACACGACTCCGGGTCTATGGAGTCGAGGGACGGCGATTCGAACCTGGGATGAAGATTTCTCCCGAAGTAAAGCGAGCTGTCGAAGAAATAGTGCGAAGAATTATCGCGTACTTAAGCGCGCCAGCGGGTCAACACTTTCCGGGTTGAATGGAAGTGGGTCACAAGCGCAGAACACTGTTCGCACCCAGTCGCGGAGCGTGCAAAGAGGGTCGGCACCGAGCACGGGTGCTTACGTGTGGAAAGTCAGTGACCGTGTTTAACAGGAGTGGCCGGGGTAGGAACCTCCTCAGCGGGCCGACGCCCAATTCGCGCGATGCGAGGAACGAGAATCAGAGCCAGCGCGTACAGGAAGATCGACACGGCTGTAGATCCCGGACGTCCATGCTGCAAGTCTTCGAACAACAACTTCGCTGTGACTAAAGCCAGCGTCCCGTAGGCAATCCATACGAGTTCAGTCCGCTGCCAACGGGTACCGCTAAAGGCAAGCGCGAGCGCGACCACACAGGTGATCAATGTTCGGATGACTGCAACGTGGGATGCGCCCGGAGTCATGCCTTTCTCCGCCAGCCACACCAGGACAGAAACCAGAAACGTGATCGCTGCGGCCACCGCCAGAATGGCCGAAAGCGCTTGCAGAAGACGCTGGTTCCAGCGCTCCGTGCGCAAGTGGCCTGCGATCGCGTAGCACGGAATGGCCGAAGCGGCGACGATCCAGACAATCCATCCCGGCGCG